>Ga0206116_1000108_pt1 | contig 122955 bp, 108 predicted proteins | sample 3A1Ametagenome_FD_178000 | JGI IMG/M metagenome (GOLD analysis project Ga0206116, IMG submission 178000) | Enriched microbial communities from leaf-cutter ant dump, University of Wisconsin, Madison, United States - 3A1A | ecosystem: Environmental > Terrestrial > Nest > Insects nest > Nest dump...
GTGTGGACGATGAAGCCCCACAGCGACAAGAGCTGCTCGCCGAACAGGCCCCAGGCCAGGAAGCGGTCGCCCACCCCCAGCAGCAGCGAGTAGGCAACCACGCTGGAGACCGGCTTCCACCCTTCCGCCAGCGTCTGCCCGGTCAGCACGCCGCAGCCGCCGAACACCAGAAGCGTCAGGAACACGAACACCGGAACGGAGGAGCCGAGGATCGTTTCCATCTCAGTGTCCCCCTTCCAGATAGGCCGCGCGGACCTCCGGGTCGGCCAGCAGTTGCGCCCCCGTCCCCGTCATCGTGATCTTCCCCGTCACCATCACATAGGCCCGGTGCGCCAGCTTCAGCGCATGGAAGGCGTTCTGCTCCACCATGAACACCGTCATCTTCTGTTCCCGGTTGATCTCCTGGATCACCTGGAAGATCTGCTTCACGATCAGCGGCGCCAGACCGAGGCTCGGCTCGTCCAGCAGCAGCAGGCGCGGCTGGCTCATCAGCGCCCGCCCGATCGCCAGCATCTGCTGCTCGCCGCCCGACATCGTCCCGGCGCGCTGGTTGATGCGCTCCTTCAGCCGCGGGAACAGCGTCAGCACCCGCTCCAGTTCGCGCTCGAAGCTGCCGGGCTGGGCCACGATGGAGCCCATCTGCAAATTCTCCAGCACCGTCATGCGCGGGAAGATGCGCCGGCCTTCCGGGCTTTGCGCGATGCCGCGCCGCACGATCTCGTGGGTCGGCAGGTCGGTGATGTCCTCGCCCTCGAAGAACACCCGGCCCTGGCGTGCCCGCGGACTGCCGCAGATCGTCATCAGCAGCGTCGACTTGCCCGCCCCGTTGGCGCCGATCAGCGAGACGATCTCGCCGGCGCCGATCTCGATGTCGATCCCCTTCAGCGCCTCGATGGCGCCGTAGAAGGTGTGGACGCCCGATACCTTCAGCATGGCTCAGGCTCCCTTCTGGCCGGCGGTGGGCGCGATGTGCAGGTCGGCGGCGACCTCCGGCGGCAGCGCCTCGTCCTCGTCCTCGCCCAGATAGGCGCGGATCACCGCCGGGTCGTTCTTCACATGCTCAGGCGTGCCGTCGGAAATCTTCCGGCCATAGTCCAGCACCACCACATGGTCGGAAATGCGCATCACCACGCTCATGTCATGCTCGATCAGCAACACGCCGGTGCGGTGGCCCTGCGGCGTCTGCACGTCGCGGATGAAGGTCAGGATCTCGGCCAGCTCCCCCGACTCGCGCGGGTTCAGGCCTGCCGCCGGCTCGTCCAGGCACAGCAGCACCGGCTCGGTGCACATGGCGCGCGCGATCTCCAGCCGGCGCTGGGCGCCGTAGGGCAGGTTGCCGGCTTCCCAGTCGGCGAACTCGGTCAGCCGCACCCGGTCCAGCCAGTATTTCGCCAGTTCCACCGCCTCATGCTCGGCCTTGCGGAAGCCGGGCAGGCCGAGCAGGCCGGCGATGGCGAAGCCGGACGCCCGCATCAGCTTGTTGTGCTGGGCGACGATCAAATTCTCCAGGACGCTCATGCCGCTGAACAGCCGGATGTTCTGGAAGGTGCGCGCCACGCCCGCCAGCTGGGCGATGCGGTAGCCCGGCATCCGCTCCAGCAGGAACTCCTTGCCGGCCGGGTGGCGCAGCGTCAGCCGCCCCACGGTCGGCGTGTAGAAGCCGGTGACGCAGTTGAACAGCGTCGTCTTGCCCGCACCATTGGGGCCGATCAACGCGGTGATCTCGCCCGCCCGCGCCTCGAACGACACGTCGTTGTTCGCCACCAGACCGCCGAAGCGCATGGTCAGGTGTTCGACGCTCAGCAAAGGCTTATCGGTCATGACGGCGCTCATTTGGCGGCTCCCGCGGGCTTCTTGCCGCCATGCAGGAGGATGGTCGGGTCGCGGTGGGCCAGCAGGCCGCGCGGGCGCCACAGCATGATCACCACCATGCCGGCGCCGAACGCCAGCATGCGGTAGTCGGCCAGCTCGCGGAACGCCTCGGGCAGGCCGATCACCAGCAGCGTGGCGACCACCACGCCGATCTGGCTGCCCATGCCGCCCAGCACCACGATGGCCAGGATGATCGCCGACTCGATGAAGGTGAAGCTCTCCGGGCTGATGAAGCCCTGGCGCGTCGCGAAGAAGGAGCCGGCGAAGCCGCCGAACATCGCCGCGATGGCAAAGGCCGCCAGCTTCATGTTGGTGCGGTTGATGCCGAGCGACGCACAGGCGATGTCGTCCTCGCGCAGCGCTTCCCAGGCCCGGCCCAGCGGCAGCTTGCGCACCCTGAGCGTGAACAGGTTCACCACCAGCGCCAGGGCCAGGATGAGGTAGTAGAGGAAGACGATGCGGTGGAGCGGCGAGAACTCCAGCCCGAACAGCTCGTGGAAGGCGGCCATGCCGTCGGCCGGCGTGCGGGAGAAGTCGGCGATGCCGAAGAAGCTCGGCCGCGGAATGCCGGAGATGCCGTTGGGGCCGCCGGTGAACTGGTACCAGTTGACCAGGATGATGCGGATGATCTCGCCGAAGCCGAGCGTGACGATGGCGAAATAGTCGCCGCGCAGCCGCAGGACGGGGAAGCCCAGCAGCACGCCCGAGCAGGCGGCCAGCAGCCCCGCCAGCGGCAGGCAGAGCCAGAAGCTGAGGCCGAAGTAATGGGCGAGCAGCGCGTAGCTGTAGGCGCCGACGGCGTAGAAGGCGACGTAGCCGAGGTCGAGCAGGCCGGCGAGGCCCACCACGATGTTCAGGCCCCAGCCCAGCATGATGTAGGTCAGCAGCAGGATGCCGATGTCGAGGATCATGCGGTCGGCCAGCGGCGTCAGCGGCAGGACGGCGGCGAAGGCGACGGCGACCGGGCCGATGTATTTGCTGGCGTGCTGGACTCGTGCCGCGACGCGGTCCATGCGCTTGTCGCGGTCGGCCTGGGACAGCTTGGAACGGCCGGTGGCGACCGTCATGGCGGCGCGGATGGCGATGACGCCGCCGCCCAGCACCAGCACCAGGCGCAGCACCTGGGTCGGCATCGGCAGGACCAGCCCGACGCCGGCGCAGGCCAATGCCAGGATCAGCACCGGCAGCGCCATGCCCTGGCGGATCAGCCCGAGGCCGAGCCGGCCGAGGAAGACCAGCAGGATGGAGGCGATCACTTCCTCCGGCCGGGCCTCGATGCCCAGCCCGGTGGGGCGGTCGACGGTGCGGAGCCCGACCAGCGGCACGGTCAGCAGCAGCGCCACGAAGGCGGCGAGCCCGGAATCCTTGATCGTGGCGGCCCAGTCGACGCCGCGGGGGGCGGTGCGCGCGCCGGATGAGACGGTGTTGGAATGGGTGGTCATGGCGCTTACACCTTCTCGATCTCGGGCCGGCCGAGCAGGCCGGTGGGCCGGAAGATCAGGACGAGGACGAGGATGGAGAAGGTTGCGACGTCCTTCCATTCGGAGCCGACATAGCCGGACCAGAAGGCCTCGATCAGGCCGATGACCACGCCGCCGAGCATGGCGCCGGGCAGCGAGCCGACCCCGCCGAGCACGGCGGCGGTGAAGCTTTTCACGCCGGCCAGGAAGCCGATGTAGAAGTCGATGACGCCATAGATCAGCAGCACCATCATGCCGGCGACGGCGGCGAGTGCCGCACCCATGACGAAGGTCAGCGAGATGACGCGGTCGACGTTGACGCCGAGCAGGCCCGCCATCTTCTTGTCCTGCTCGCAGGCGCGCTGGGCGCGTCCCAGCGAGGTGCGGTTGATCAGCATGGTGAAGCCGACCATGAGGACCAGGGTGATGATGATGGTGGCGAGGCGGACGTAGCTGACGGAGACGGCGCCGTCCATCAGGGTGAGGTTGCCGGGCAGGATGGGCTGCAGCGGCTTGGAGCGGGCGCCCTGGAGGATCTGGATGTAGTTCTGCAGGAAGATCGACATGCCGATGGCGGAGATCAGCGGCGCCAGCCGGGGCGAGGAGCGCAGCGGCCGGTAGGCGATGCGCTCGACCGTCCAGCCATAGACGCTGGTGAACAGCATGGAGGCGAGCAGCATGATCAGCAGCGCCAAGGGCACCCAGGTGATGCCGAGCGCGCCGATGGCCAGGAAGGTGATCAGCGCCACGAAGGAACCGATCATGTAAATCTCGCCATGGGCGAAGTTGATCATGCCGATGATGCCGTACACCATCGTGTAGCCGATCGCGATCAGGCCGTAGATCGCTCCGAGCGACAAGCCGTTGATCAATTGCTGAAGAAAATATTCCATGTCCTCATCCCACCTTCAGCGCGGCGCAAAGGCAGGGTGCGGCGGCACGGGCACACTCGGCACACCGGTCTCGCAACAGCAGCCCCCCTGTCTGGTGCACTCTCTCTGGTGCAGCCCGCCCACTCACCAGACGGAATGCCGTATCATCCGGATTTCCGTCTATTGGTCTGACGGACCAAGATTTTTCCTGTTCGGAGGCAGCTCCCGCGATCCGGCCGGGCCGTCCGGCAAGTGCCCCTCCTGACCTTTTCGGTAGTACCAGCCTGACGGATTTTTGCAAGACAGATTTGTGTTGTCCGCATGCGTCGCCACAGAGGCCCGGAGCCGGAAACGCGAAACGCCCCACCGGCGATTGCCGGCAGGGCGTTTTGCAAAACGACGCGGACCGTCGGAGCGTCAGCGGACGGCGACGGACTGCTTGGCCGGCACGGCGGCAACCTTCTGCTTCGGCTTGGCCGGAGCGGCGGCCTTGGCCGGCTTCGCCTTGGCGGTCGTGGCCTTGGGCGCGGCCGGAGCCGGCGTGGCCTGGGCGACGGCGAAGACCGGGTCGGGGTTGCTGACCACCTTCACGTCGCAGAGCGGGCGGCTGGCCAGATGCATCAGGCCGGCGTTCTTCTCGTCGCTGGTCAGGGTGCGCAGGTCGTCCGCCGTCAGGTCCTTCGCGGCGACCGAGCGGTCGACGAAGTTGGCGCAGTATTGCGGGATGCCGATGGTGGCGGCGCGGCGGCTGATCTCGTTCGCCAGCTCCGTCCGGAACATGTCGAACTGGCGGGTGGCGTTGCCGCCGGAGCCAGAGCGCTTGTAGAAGTTGATCAGCGACGCTTCCGAGCTGGACAGCAGGGCGCGGTTCTTGACCGAGAAGTCCTGGTACAGGTCGAACGGCTTCTTGTCCGGCATGACCGTGCGGCAGGTCAGGCCGATCACCATCATCTCGGTGTGCATGCGCATCAGCTGCTCGGCCGCATGTTCGGCGCGGTTGTAGCAGGCGGGCGTGGCCGGGGCGCTCGACTTCGCAGGGCGCGCAGCCTTGGCGGCGGCCGGCTTCGCCGGCTCCTTGGCGGCAGCGCCGGCGGACGCCGGCAGGGCGAGCAGCGCGCCGAGGACGGCGGCGCCGGTCAGGGCTTTGAGGGAATGGCGGAGGGCGGCGCGCTGGCGACTCATCAGGGGCTCCGGTGGCGCGGTACGACAGGACGGGTTCGGGCGGAGAACGGCATTGCCCGACAGTCGGCGACCTTCTACCCGAACGCCGTGACGGGTCAATGGGATTTGGCCGATGCTTGCGTTTTGTCCCATCGGCGCGGCGGGCAGGCAACGCCGGTTTGCCGAAAGTTCTTCCCCCTCCGGAGAGAAAGAATGTGCGTTGCTGGACGGGACGGGGCCGGCAACGCTATGGATTGGCGCAGGACAGTCGGACAGGTGACAGGGCATGGCAGCCACCGGATCGCAATCGACCGGAACAGCGGCCGCGGCAGAATACCGGAGCGGGCACCGCATCGGGATCGACTTGGGCGGCACAAAGACCGAAGGTATCCTGCTCGACCGTCAGGGAAACCAGATGGCGCGCCACAGAGTTCCCACGCCGAAAGGCGATTACGACGGCACCGTCGCGACCATCCTCGATCTGGTGGCCCGGCTGGAACGGGATATTCCCGCCGGCGGCAAGGCGACGGTGGGCCTGGGCATCCCGGGCGCCATCTCCCCCGCGACCGGGCTGGTGAAGAACGCCAACTCCACATGGCTGATCGGCCGCGACTTCACGCGCGACCTGATCCAGGCGCTCGCCCGGCCGGTGCGGATCGAGAACGACGCCAACTGCCTGGCCGTGTCGGAGGCAACCGACGGCGCTGGGGCTGGCTGCGGCGTGGTGTTCGCGGCAATCCTCGGCACGGGCTGCGGCGCCGGCATCGTCGTGCATGGCCGGGTGCTGGGCGGACGCAACGCCATCGCCGGTGAGTGGGGCCACAACCCGCTGCCCTGGCCGGCAGACGATGAACGGCCGGGGCCGGCCTGCTATTGCGGCAAGAATGGCTGCCTGGAGAATTTCGTATCGGGACCGGCGGTCGCGGCCGACCATTTCGCGGCGACCGGCGAGAGGCTGGACACCGCGACCATTCTTGCCCGCGCCGCCGAGCCGTCGGCCGGCAACGCCGGATGCAGGGCGACGGCGGACCGGCTGGTCGGCCGGCTCGCCCGCGGTCTGGCGGCGGTCGCCAATTTGCTGGACCCCGACGTCATCGTCCTGGGCGGCGGCCTGTCGAACGCGGAACTGCTGTATGACCGGTTGCAGGCGGCGATGCAGCCGTGGGCCTTCAGCGACCGGTTGGACACGCCGGTGCGCCGCGCCCGCCACGGCGATTCCAGTGGCGTTCGCGGCGCCGCGTGGCTGTGGCGGCCTGGAGAATTGCCGGCAGACTAGGCGGACCTCAGTCCCGCCGCACGGTCCGCGGCGCAGGCGGGGCATCGGCGCTGCGCGGTGGTGCCATCACGCGCTTGGCTGCCGCGGGGTCCACCGGCGGCGGCGTCAGCGAGTGGGAGGCGGAATAATGCCGGTCCGTCCGCTTCACGTCGGTTCCGTAATGCGCCATGCCGGCCCGGTCCTTGCCGGCCTTCATCGCCCCCCAATGGGACGGTGCCGGGCCGGGCAGCGGCTGGGCCTGATCCAGGTTGCGCAGCAGCGGGCCGGTCGGGACCATCTGGTCGTACACCCAGGGCGCATATTCCTGCTTCTGGGCGTGGGCCGGCAGCGACAGCGTCATCACCGCCAGAGCGGCGGCCGCAGCGGTCCTGATGGCGGTATCGGCAGAGAAGGCAACGCGGGTCATCGAACAGGCACCTTTCGTCCGGGAAAACGGATCGGAAGGAGCAGTCGAACGGAAAGCGCCCGCGCCGTCCAATGCGGAGGCGCGTTACCCATCCCGGTCGCCGTATGCCCAAGCGGGGCATAGGTCCCGTCTTACGATACGGCACCGGATTTATGTCAAGGGGCCGGCAGGCGGTAGAGCGTCAGGTGCAGGCGCTTTCCGGTGTTGTAGTTGAAACCCGACAGCTCGGCCAGCGGCAGCGGCGTGGCGGTGCCCAGGCCGTCGAGGAAGGCCGGCGCTTCGCGGTCCTCCACCAGGGCAAGCCCACAGGCGCGATCCGCCGTCAGATGCGCGGCAGCGCCGGCACCATGGACCAGCTTGGTCGGCGTGCCGAGCAGGAAGACCAGGCTCGGCTCCGAATAGCCGGCGGTCGCCACCACGCTGTCCGGGCAGGGCCGGACCTGCGCGACAGCGCGGGCGGCCTGCCGGCTGACCCACACGCCGTCGATGTTCGGCAGCACGGCCGCATAGGTCCCGGCATAGAGCAGCGCCGCGGCACCGAGCCCGGCGGCAAGCCCGCTCCGCCGCTCCCCGCGCAGAAGCGAGCGCAGGGCGAGCGCGAAGAGGCCGCCCACCGCCGGCACCAGCGCCACCCCGACCGGATCGATGCGGCCGTCGACCAGCCAGGGGATCACCGCCACCGCCAGCGTCAGGGCGCCGAAACCGATCGCGCCCAGCGCCACCGCGGCGGCGACCAGCCAGCGGCGCGGCTTTTCACGGTTGCGGTCGAAGCCGTCGATCAGGGCCGCCGCGGCGATGGCGGCGATGGCCGGGAAGACCGGCAGGGTGTAGTGCAGGAGCTTGGTCGGCACCGCCTCGAACACCAGCCAGCTCGGGACGATCCAGGCGATGCAGAAGCGCACGGCGTCCAGCCGGCGGCGCGCCCACGCCCAGGGAACGGCCAGCAGCGCCAGCAGCGACCAGGGGGCGAAGGTCACCCAGAAGGTGCCGAGGTAATAGCCGGGCGGCAGCCCCTTGCCCTCCTGCCCGCCCGACACCTTGCCCAGCATGTCGTGGCCGACGGATTCGGCGAAGAAGGCGCCCTTGCTCTTGATGGCGATGGCGATCAGCCAAGGGGCGGCGATGGCGACGACGATGCCGATCCCGGCCAGCGGCTTCAGCCGCTTCAGCCAACCAGCCTCGCGGTCCCACAGGGCCAGCACCAGCGCCGTGCTGCCGGACACCAGCAGGACCATCGGCCCCTTGACCAGCACGCCGATACCGGCGGCAATCCAGAAGATAAGCGGAGCCACCCAGGCAGCGCGCCCGGCGGGAACCGGCCCGCGGCGGCCGAGATAAAGGTGGGCAAGCGCCGCCTGCCCGATCACCACGGTGGAGAGCAGCACGGCATCGGTCTTGGCCATCCGCGCCTCGACCCCCAGCACGACGCAGGAGGCCATCATCAGCCCGGCGATGAAGCCGGCCGGGCCGCCGAACAGCCGGGCCGCCGTCCAGGCGCTGGCGAGGACGGCCAGGATGGCGCCCAGGAACGAGGGGATGCGGTAGGTCCAGATGACCTTGTCGGCGCCGACAGGAATCCCGCGCACGGCATCGGCGGCGGCGGTCGCGGCGGTCTGTAGCCAGTAGATGCCGACCGGCTTCTTGTAGCGCGTCTCGTCCTGGAAGCGGATGTCGACATAGTTGCCGCTGTCCAGCATCTGCGACGATGCCTGGGCGAAGCGCGCCTCGTCCCGGTCGAAGGGCGGCAGCACGGTGAAGCCCGGCAGGAACAGGGCCGCGGCGACCAGCGCCAGCAGCGCATAGCCCCAGATCGGCAGACGGCTGGCCGGCAGATGGCCTTGCGGCGAGGACGCTGCGGTCACGGCTTGCTCGGCACCGCGCCGCCGGTGGCCTGCGACTTCTTGTGCGACCAGACGAAATAGACGTTGCGGGCGTAGATCACCAGGCCCATGCCCTGCCCCAGCATGAAGACCGGGTCGAAGCGGTAGAAGGCGTAGGCGAACAGCATGACGCCGCCGCCCAGCGAGAAGTACCAGAACATCTCCGGCACCACGCTGCGGCGCGCCTTTTCGCTGGCGATCCACTGCACGATGAAGCGCATGGTGAACATCAGCTGGGCGAAAAAGCCGATGCCGACCCAGACGAGGTCGGTGGTGCTTTGCCCCTGGAACCACGCTGCGGCGCGCTCAAGCATCGTCAAATCCTGTACCGAATGGGTCGCTGTGAGGGTCGATCGGCTTTAAAAGACGTCAAAGGCGTTCGGAGACCGGCGACATCTTCGTTCGCCGCTTCAGCCAGTAAACGCCCAGCAGATCGACCACGCCGATCAGCCCGCGCCGCCAGTTGTTGTATTTTGACACGCCGCGTTCGCGCGGGCGATGGTTCACCGGCACATAGGCCACCGGGTGGCCGTGGGCGCGGAACAGCGCCGGCAGGAACCGGTGCATCGCCCCGAAGAAGGGCAGGTCGAGAAAAGCGTCGCGGCGGAACAGCTTCAGCCCGCAACCGCTGTCGGTGCAGCCGTCCTGCAGGAAGGACTGGCGGACGGCATTGGCGATCTTCGAGGCCCAGCGCTTGGACAGGGTGTCCTGCCGCTTCTTCCTGAGGCCGCCGACCAGCACCGGCGCTCCCGCCTCTCCCGTCGACACCAGGGCGAACAGCGCCGGGATGTCGGCCGGGTCGTTCTGTCCGTCGCCATCGAGCGTCACCACGAACTCGCCGCGCGCCGCCTTGACGCCGCTGCGCACCGCCGCACTCTGGCCGGAGCGCCGGACATGGCGCAGCACGCGCAGCCGGCCGGCCTCGACCGCCGGGGCAAGACGCGCCTGGGTGTCGTCGTCGGACTGGTCGTCGACGAAGATGACCTCGAAACCGCCGACCGGGATCAGTGCCCGCTCGATCTCTTCGAGCAGGGGCAGCACATTCTCGGCCTCGTTGAAAACGGGGACAACGACCGACAGCCGCACCGGCTGGCCGCTCTCCGGATAAATGCTCACGGTTTGCCATCCCATTCGCCAAACGGGCGGCAAATTACTCTCGCGGCGCGGCGAACGGTAGCGGAAAAGGATGAGACGGAAGCGGGGCAGATCTCCGCTTCCGTCCGATATGCATATGCGCAGGTCGGACTAACCCTTCTTACCGCCGGTCTCGGGGACCAGCGGCAGCGGCACATAGCGCAGGTCTCCACCGCGGCTGACCAGCATCAGCAGGGTCTTGCGCCCCTGTTCCTTCGCCTTGGCGATGCGGGTTTCCAGATCGGCGGCGGTCGCCACCGGCTCCTGCCCGGCCTCCACGATGACGTCGCCGAGGTCGAGGCCGCGCTGCGAGGCCGCGCTGTCGCGGTCGACCTCGGTGACCACCAGACCGTCGACATCCTCGCCGATGGCGAAGGTCTCGCGCAGGCCGGGGGTCAGCGGAGCCAGCTTCAGACCCAGCGCCGACTTGCTCTCCTCCGGCTGGGCGGACCGGGGGGCGCCGCTCGATCCCGACATCGCCAGCTGCTGCGGCTCGTCGCGCAGTTCGCCGACGGTGACCTGGATCGACTGCTGCTTGCCGCCGCGCAGCAGGGTCATCGGCACGGTGCTGCCGATCTGCGTGGAGGCGACGAGGCGGGGAAGCTGGCGCATCTGCTCCAGCGGGTCCCCGTTGAAGGCGGTGATGACGTCGCCCTGGCGCAGGCCGGCCGAGGCGGCAGGACTGTCGGGCGAGATGCTGGTGACCAGAGCGCCGCCGTTGCCCTCCATGCCCAGGCTTTCGGCGATGTCCGGCGTCACCCGCTGGACCTGGACGCCCAGCCAGCCGCGGCGCACCTTTCCGCCGTCCTTCAACTGGTCGATGATCGGCTTGGCCAGCGAGGACGGGATGGCGAAGCCGATGCCGACCGATCCGCCGGTCGGCGAATAGATCGCGGTGTTGATGCCGATCACCGCGCCGCCGGCATCGTAGAGCGGGCCGCCGGAATTGCCGCGGTTGATGGCGGCATCGGTCTGCAGATACTCGTCATAGGGCCCCTGCTGGATGTCGCGGGCGCGGGCCGACAGGATACCGGCGGTCACCGAGCCGCCGAGGCCGAAGGGATTGCCGATGGCGACCACCCAATCGCCGACCTCCACCGACTCGCTGTCGCCCCAATGGGCGGCGGTCAGCGGCTTGGTGCTCTCGACCTTCAGCAGGGCAAGGTCGGTCGGCGCGTCCGATCCCACCAGCTTGGCCGGCAGCCTGGTGCCGTCATGCAGGGTGACGGCGATTTCCGCCGCATCGGAAACGACATGGTTGTTGGTGACGATGAGGCCCGACGGATCGATGATGAAGCCGGAGCCGAGCGCCATGCTCGGCAGCCCCTGCGGACCGCCACCCTGCTGACCGCCGTTCGGCCCGCCTTCCGGCGAGCCGTTGCCCTGGCCGCCCCTCTGCCGGTTGCGGAATTCGCGGAAAAACTCCTCAAGCGGCGAGCCGGGTGGAATGTCCATACCTTCCGGCAGCCGGCCGCCGCCCGCCGAGGGCTGGGGTGCCTGGGTGCTGGAGATGTTGACGACAGTGTCGATCTGCGTGCGGGCAAGGTCGCGGAAGGACGGCGGCGCGTAGGTTCTGCTCGCCCCCGGCTGCGCCCCGACGGCGGGTGCGTCCTGTGCCGCGGCCGGCGCCGCGGGCAGGAACACCGCGCCGGACAGCAACGCGCAGAGCGCCGCGGCCGGAAGGCGTCGGAAGATCGGGTAGGAACGCGGCACGGGCGCATGCGGCATGGACGGTCTCCGCAAAAAACGGTTGGGCAAACGCAGAAGAGCCGCGACCAACGGCTCCTCAACAGACCCTGGGCCAGAAACTCTTGAGTGGCAGGCACCGGTCGGGTTTGTTCTGCATCTGCAAACACGGAAACCCCCGTCCGGGGTCCATCGCACTTTTCAAAAGTCCGGCGACCGGAAGATGCCGACGGCGGATTCGTTCCACCTTGAGTTTCGGGACGCCCAAGGTTTTTAAAACCGCAGGCCCTCCACCAAGCATCGTGCCCAGTTGTGACACCGGATACAAAATCACAATTCCGTGCAAAGTTATGCTGGCATTTTTGAGAAGAGTTTCCGATAGTCATCCATACCGAAAACATCGCCCGCCAGCGTGAAGCCTCGATGCTGCTGACGCACGCGCCCGCGTGGTCCCGCGTCGGAAGCGTGCGGTCCGGGTGGACATGCTGACGAATGACTGAAAATTCACTTTGGCAACCGAGCGATATAATGAACGCAGAAACCGGGAGCGAACCGGAGTCTCCCAAGAAGCGTGGGCGCATTCCGCAGTCGGCATGGCCCCAAATTCTTGATCGCTACCGCAGCGGTGCAACCCTTTCGGCCATCGCACGCGAATTCGAATGCACCCCCAGCGCCATCTCCTACATCATCAAGAAGGCGGAGGCCGCCAGCGGCCAGGGCGATGCCGTCTCCGGTGAAGGGGCTCAGGACGATGCGCAGACCGCCGACACCGGCACGTCCGCTGCAGCGGACACGGCAAGCGAGGCAGCCGCTCCGGTGACGCCGGCTGAGCCGGAAACGCCGGCCGAACCGCCGGTGCCCGCTCCAATCGAAGCCGCTCCGGTACCGGTTGCCGAGGCTCCGGCCGAACCGCGCCGCGCCGCCGGACGCACCGGCCGCACCACGCTGACCCGCGCCTCCCGGGCGGAACCGGTTGCCGAACCGGCCCCGGCCGAAGCACCGGCAGCGGCCGCGACGCCCGCTCCGGCGCCGACGGAAACGTTGCGCCTGAACCGTCCGGACCCCACCCCGGCGGCCCCTGCCGCCACGCCGGCTCCGGCCGCGCCGGTGGCCGCCGCGCCGGAGGCACCGCGTGCTCCCGGCCAGCCGACCCCGCCGGTGGATGCGGTCGAAGGCCGTCTGCGCGACACCGCCAAGGCCTGCATCTCCGCCTATCGCGGCTGGCGTCAGCAGCCGAGCGAGGCGACGATCCAGGCTCTGTCCGACACCGTGCACGAACTGCGCAAGGCTCTGTCCCGCGTGGAAATCGACATGTCGGCCAGCCGCCGCGAGGAACAGGCGATCCGCCCGATCCCGATCCCCGCGCATCGGGCCTCGCGCCGCCCGAACTGAGCGGACTTTTGAAAAAGCGGGTTTGAAAAAGCCCCTTTGAAAAACCTCCGTCCTCCCCGTGGGACGGAGGTTTTTTGTTGCCGCTTTTGCTGCCAAGCCTACGCTCGCGTTTTTCGCGCAAAAGGGTCTTGACGGCCCCTTATCGAAAGGCTACTCCTCTGCGCCCCGATGGAAGGGTGGCCGAGTGGTTAAAGGCAGCAGACTGTAAATCTGCCCGCGTTAGCGTACGCTGGTTCGAATCCAGCCCCTTCCACCATCCCTGCGAAGTCAATGTTCCGCAGGGCCGCCGTTCCAGACGGCGATTGTGCTGAAAACTCCCCCTGGCTACAGCGATACCACGTCATTGACACGCGGCTTTATTGCTCGTTCGACAGCGAGACATGTCCAACGGTGAAAAGTTGCATCGTCTCCGTCACCGCCGGCGGCAACCCGGTCCAGAGAGTGACCTTCGTCATCTTCCATCCCGTCGGATCGAACGCGGCAACGGCGGCCAATGCACCGGCGCCAATCGCCGACTTTGCTTCCGCGATGGCCTTGTCCCGCTGTGATGCCAGATCCGAATGGGCGGCAATCGCATGGATGTCGCGGGTGGCATAAGTCGCAGTTTTCAAATTCCTCGTCAGTTCGGCATGCCAAACCAGCCAGGTCTGCACCGACGGCCAGCCGAAATCGCGGGTCAATGCCGCAAAACCCGGACTGGAAAGAAAGCCGTCGATCCCTTCCGGCTCATCCCACAGGTAGAACGGTGCATAGAGGTTTTCCGCACTGGCAAAACCGGCATCCTGCTTTCTTGCCGCGAGATAGGCTTTGAAACGCAGGCGGGGAAAACCGTCGAGCAGCGGCCCCTTCTCGCGAATGCGGCGGTCGATGATCGTCATGTCGTAATCGGCGGGCAGCACGAAGCTGTATTGCATCGCGATCATTGGGCGAGTTCCTCCTGGCCGACGGCTTCCATCCAATGGACGGCGGTCCCGTTCCGCACCGGCTGGACGCTGACATAGCTGAACGGGCTGGACGGCGCCGCGCCATGCCAGTGGCGTTCGCCGGGTGCGAACCAGACGGCGTCCCCGGTACGGACCTCGACCGGCTCGCCGCCATCGCGTTGCACGAGGCCGACACCGTCGAGCACGAAAAGAAGCTGTCCGGACGGATGGCTGTGCCAATGGGTCACGACCCCCGGCGGGATGAAGGCGCGCATTGCCGTCATCTCGCCCTCCGTCCGGCTCGACAGCAGCATCTGGACGAGGAAGGAGCCGTTGGCGATCCCTTCGGGCGCAGCAGCAATGCCTTCGCCGGCGCGTCGCACGGTCATGGCAGGCGGACAGGACATCTGCATTTCAAAGTAGCCGGTCATGGCCGGGCCTCCGCCGCCGGCAGTCCGGCGGACACACCGGATGCGAAAGACCAATCCTCGAAGGTGGAATCGGCGATCACGATCATCACGTCTTCCGGCCGCACGCCCGGCGACACCGCGAGAGTCTCGACCAGCCGCCGATAGAAGCGTGCCTTGGTCTCCGGCGTCCGCAGCTTTCCGGTGGTGATGTGAAAGACGATGAAGTCGTCCGAACGTGGACCGCCACGATAAGTCCGGTCGAAGATCAGCTCTTGCGGGCGATGCTGGTGAATGGCCACGAAGCGGTCATTCTCCGGAACTTCGAAACAGTCGACCAGCGCACGGTCCAGACTGTCGGAAACGGCCGCAAGATAGGCCGACGATTTGCCCGCGAGCAAAGAAATCCGTGTGAAAGGCATGGCATCCCCCTCCTGCAATGGCGATTGACAGCCTCAGTATGGAGAGAGATTATCATCCCGATAATCAGATTATTCAGAATCAATCGTCCTGTTTTGCGGGATTTATAAAATGCGTCTGACCAACCTCGACATGGATGCCCTGCGCAGCTTCGTCGCCGGCATCGACGCCGGATCTTTCGCCCAGGCCGCCGACCGGCTCGGGCGGTCGACATCGGCGGTCAGCGCCCAGCTCAAGAAGCTGGAGGAGCAGGCCGGAACGGCGCTGGTGCGCAAATCGGGTCGCGGGCTGACGCTCACCGACGGTGGCGAGGTGCTGCTCTCCTATGCCCGGCGTCTGTTGAACCTGAATGACGAGGCGATGAGCGCCGTTCGCGGCGCCGGGCTGGAAGGCTGGGTCCGTCTGGGAATCCAGGAGGATTTCGGCGAGACCGTACTGCCGCAGGTTCTCGGCCGTTTCGCCCGCTCTCATCCCAAGGTCCGGATCGAGGGACGCATCGCCCGCAACAGCGAGCTGTCCGAGAAGACAGCCTCCGGCCATCTCGATCTGGCTCTGGCATGGGACGACGGCAGCGCATCGGCCACCGAGCGGATCGCGTCATTGCCGCTGTGCTGGCTGACCGCGGCGGAGGAGGAGCCAATCTGGCGGGCCGACGGGAACGAGCCGTTGCCGCTCGCCGCATTGGAAGCGCCATGCCTGCTGCGCTCCATCGCCTGCGACCATCTGGAGCGGCACGGGATTGCCTGGCGCATCGCCTTCGTCAGTCCGAGCCTGGGGGGCCTCTGGGCGGCGACGGCGGCGGGGCTCGGCATCGCCCTGAGGACGCCGGTGGGTCGGCCGGCGGCGGTGCGCGTGCTCGATCCCGTCGCCTGCGGCTTGCCGCAACTTCCCTCGCTCGGCCTCAGACTTTTGCGGTCCGGCAAGGGGCCGAACCCGATTGGCGATCATCTTGCCACCATCATCCGGCAGGCGTTGCGCGAAACACTGCCGGCCGGCTGGATGCCGGCAACAACCGAGACCGACTGACGCCGGCTTCAAAGCGGCAGCGGATCGGCCGGCGTCACCCGCGGGAAGCGCAACGTGAAGGCGGTCCCCGCCCCCGGCGCGCTCTCCAGCCGCAGCCGGCCGCGCAGGGTTCGCGTGACCAGCGTGTAGACGATGTTCAACCCCAGCCCGCTGCCGCCGCGGTCGCGGCTGGTGGTGAAGAAGGGCTCGAAGATTTTGCCATGCAGGTCGGCCGGAATGCCGCGCCCGTCGTCGGCATAGACGAGTTCCACATCTCCGCCCGTCGCCGTGACCGTCACCGTCAGCCGGCCGCGCACGCCGGGCTCATAACCGTGCAGCAGGGAGTTGATGACGAAGTTGGTCAGGATCTGGCCGAAAACGCCGGGATAGCTGTCGAGCGCCAGACCATCCGGGCACCGCACCTCGATTGAATGCCCGCCGCGGCGAATGCGCATGCCCAGGCTGCGCAGAATCTCATGGATGTACTGGTTCAGCTCGAAGACGCGGCGTTCCTCGCTGCTTTGGTCGACGGCGATCTGCTTGAAGCTCTGGATCAGGCGGGTCGCGCGTTCGATGTTCAGCAGCATCAGCTGCGTCGCCTCGTCGGCGATGTCGATGTAGTCCGCGAAATCGCCGCGCCGCAGGCTGCCGGCTTCGAACAAAGTTCTTAAGGCGCGGGTCTTCTCCGCCAACAGCGAGGCGCCGGTCAGGGCGATGCCGACCGGCGTGTTGATCTCGTGCGTCACTCCGGCCACCAGCGATCCCAGCGCCGCCATCTTCTCCGCCTGGATCAGTTGGACCTGCGCCTCCTTCAAATCCTGCAAGGCCCGCTCGGCCTCATCCTTGGCGGCGCGCACCGCCTCGGCCGCATGGACGCTTTCGGTGACGTCGGTGTGGGCGCCGACGATGCGGACGATCCGGCCGTCATTCCCCGCCACGGCGAGCACGCGGGTTTCCAGGAAGATCGTCTGGCCGGACCGGTGGCGGAAACGCTGGAGCTGACGGCTTTCAGATCGGCGGCCGGTCGCCAGTTCCTCCACCATCTCCAGCGCGGCGTCGCGATCCTGCGGATGGAGCAGTTCCTCCCAGCGGCGGCGGCTGTTGTCCATTTCCGCTTCGGAATATCCCAGCAGGCCCCACCATTGCGGGGAAAACCACACCTCCCCGCTGTGCAGGTCCCATTGCGAGATGCCCTCGCGCGCCGCCCGGATCGCCTGTTCCAGCAAGTCCCGGCTGGAGGCCAGCTCCCGCTCCGCCTGCTTGCGGCGGGTGATGTCGGTATAGGTGGTGACGAATCCACCGTCGGGCAGCGGCAGGGTCACCGTCTCGATGATGACGCCGTCGGGCCGGACACGCTCGTTGTAGAAGGGCCAGGGCGCCTTGCGGATATGATTCAGCCGCTGCGCCACCAGATCGTCGACGGTGCCGCGGCCATAGCCGCCCTGCTCCGCGATATGGCGGACCACCGCCTCGTAAGGCTGGGCATAGCGCGGAAATCCGGGATCGATGTAGAGCAGTTCCAGCACGCGCCGGTTCCAGGCGACCAGCCGGAGGTCGCGGTCGAAGGCCATCACCCCCTGGCTGAGGCAGTCGAGCACCGAACTGGTCTTCGCCCACGGTTCATGCTCCGCCGGGGTGCCGGTGACGGCCGCCTCGACCATGGACAGCAGCCATTCGCCGGCTCCGCCGGTGCCCAGCGCCAGCGTGACGGCGCTGCCGTCGGGGAGCCTCGACTTCATCGGCCGGCCGCGGCGCAGATCGGCCATCGCAGCGCCCAGCAGGCTGCCGAACAGACCGTCCAGCGTCGCGTCGCCGGCGACGGCGAATCGGGCCGCAAAGGCGGCATTGGCCCACACCAGACGTTCGTCGGCGTCGAAGCGGGCGAACCCGGTTTCCCCCATGCCCGTGCCTACCCCCCTCCGCTCAGCCCTTCGTCCAATGCATTTGCACGAAAACCCTACTTCAAAAAAGGATTGATTACGGGAATACTCATCAATAGAAACACGCTTAAAGATTTACATTATTCATTCTTATATCTCTTCGGTTGCCGGGCAAGCTCCATTGCATGACGATTCCCGGGAAATCCGGTGGACAGGCCTCTTGATTTTACGGGACCACGAAGCCTAATCCAGCGCCTGTCGTGGGATGCGGCGGTCAAGCCGTTGGCGGGAAAAGGATTTGCATAATGGCGGATGTCGCGGCCTATGGCAGCCTGTTCCTGGTGGCGCTGGTGGCCGCGACGATTTTTCCCGCCCAGTCCGAACTTCTGCTCGCCGGGCTGCATGCATCCGGCAACTATCACGACGGCCTTTTGATTCTGGTGGCGACCGTCGGGAATGTTGCCGGCTCCACGATCAACTGGGCACTCGGCCGCTATCTGATGCATTTCCAGGACCGCCGGTGGTTCCCGGTTTCCCGCCCGCTGGTCGAACGGGCAACCGGATGGTACCAGCGTTTCGGCGTCTGGTCGCTGCTGCTGGCCTGGGTGCCGGTGATCGGCGATCCGCTGACGCTCGTCGCCGGTATCCTGCGCGTCGACCTGCGCCTCTTCCTGCTGCTGGTGACCGTCGGCAAGCTGGGACGGTACGTCGCACTGATTGTCGCAATCTAGTACAGTATAGCAGCAGTATTGTGCGTGATACCGTTGGAAATCGAGAACAATGAGCTTGTGAACGGACCTGCCGGCACAGTATTAACGGACCCCGAAACGCGGATCCCTCGAACCGGTGAAAAGCTTCGGACCTGAAGAGGCTTTTCGGAATATCGACGTTGTTTGACAGAGGTCAAACGCGCCGCATCGGCGGTCGACTATGCTCCGCGCCAACGTGGAACCGGAAATCAGGCGCATCGACATGCCAGACGGAAGCATCGTTCAGCAGGGCCCCGCCCAACCCGCCAAGGTTCCGCTGTACGAAAACCATAAGACGATTCATCCGAAGGCGGTCAAGGGACTCTATCGCCGCCTGAAGACCGTCACCTTCTCCGTTCTTCTGGCACTGTTCTTCATCGCCCCCTGGATCCGCTGGGAACGCGGTCCCGACGCGCCGGCCCAGGCGGTGCTGTTCGATCTGACCACGCCGCGCTTCTTCCTGTTCTGGATCGAGATCTGGCCGCAGGAGATTTACTACCTTACCGGTATCCTGATCGTTGCGGCGCTGGGCCTGTTCCTGGCGACGGCGCTGGCCGGGCGCGTCTGGTGCGGCTTCGCCTGCCCGCACACGGTGTGGACCGACCTGTTCGTGTGGATCGAGCGCGTCTTCGAAGGCGACCGGGCGGAGCGCATCCGCATGGAGAAGCAACCCTGGACGACGCGCAAGCTCCTGCGCAAGGCCGGAAAACATGCCGGCTGGATTGCGCTGAGCCTCGTCACCGGCTTCGGGTTCCTCGCCTATTTCACCGACGCCCCTACCCTGCTGCACGATCTGGCCACCTTCCAGGCCAGCTACGAAGCGACGTCGTTCTTCGGCATTTTCGTCGGCATGACCTATATGATGGCCGGCTGGACGCGCGAGCAGATGTGCATGTACATGTGCCCGTGGCCGCGCATCCAGAGCGCCATGCTGGACGAGCACTCGCTGGTCGTCACCTATCAGACCGACCGCGGCGACAATCGTGGCCCGAAGCGCAAATCGCAGAGCTGGGACGAACGCCGCGCCCAGGGCTTCGGCGACTGCATCGACTGCGGCCAGTGCGTGCAGGTCTGCCCCATGGGCATCGACGTCCGCACCGGCGAGCAGTCGGACTGCATCAATTGCGGCCTGTGCGTCGACGCCTGCGACAGCATCATGATCCAGCAGGGCCTGCCCACCCGCCTGATCGCCTTCGATTCGCTGGCCGCCCAGGATACACGGGCTTCCGGCAAGAGCTACCAGTGGCGTCTGGTTCGTCCGCGCGTCATCGTCTATGCCCTGATGATGCTGGTCATCGGCGGTGCGATGGCCTGGAGCTTCGCGCTCCGCCCCAGCCTGAACATCACCGTTCTGCGCGACCGCGCCCCGCTGTTCTTGACGCTGTCCGACGGGTCGATCCGCAACGCCTACACCTTCAAGGTCGCCAACAAGACCCGGCAGAACCGCTCCTACACCCTCAGCGTCGCCGGCCTGCCCACCGCCGACATCAAGGTGATCGGCGAGGCGGAGGATGAGGCCGCCGCCCACACCGCCACCATCTCGGCGGAGCCGGACAGCGTCGCCACCTACCGCGTCTACGTGACGGCCCCGCGCGCGGCACTCACCGCCGCCTCTCTTCCCCTGACCTTCCAGCTGTCCGACACCGGCACCGCCGAGAAGAACAGCCGCGACAGCGTCTTCCTCGGCCCGGCCAACTGACGGTCCACCAGCACCTTGGCACGAGCGCGAAAGGCGGTGGCCGCCGGAACGGCCTACCGCCTTTCGCATTTCTGCGCAAAGGGGGGACGCCCGCTTGGACAGTTTGCGTGGGCACCAGAGCCACTCACCTGACTCAAGCGAACGCAGGCTGGGCCACGGCGACACCGTGCCGCCCGGCGGCAGGGTGACGGGTGGCAGCGAGGTGAAAACCCCATGCTTTTTGATTTCGAACCATCGGGCATCAACGACACCTATCTGCGCCTGACCCGCAATGGGCTGTCCTGCATCGTTGCGCCGGCCGGGGCATGGAATGGGCTCGTGCGGGTGAACTACATCGTGGCCGGCGCCCCCGGCAGCAGCGAGCCCTACATGATCTTCCGCAGCCTGGATGTCGGCTGGGACGACGGCCGCTTCTGCTGGAAGGGGCGCGCGGCGCCGGTGATGACCAGCTCGGCCATGGTCGACATCCTGCTGGATCGCGGAATGGTGACCGAAGCCGAGGCGGAACGGCTGCTGTTCGGCATCAACACGCCGGCCGCCGGCGCCACCTCCGACGAGTCGCTGATGATCCGCGCACTGCTCGCCGGCTGCAGCTTCACCCCCGTCTACGACCAGCAGCCGCTCAGCAGCGAACCGCCGACGGTTGCCGGCTTCGCCATGCGCACCCTGTCCGACCCCGGCGCCTTCATGCTGGAGGCCCGCAACGGCGTCCCCGTTCTGGATGGCGAAGCGCGCGACGCCCTGCGCCGGCTGGTCGGCGTGGTGATGTGACGCCCTGTTCCTCCGTCTTTGGTCGAAGATCGCGGCGACGGAGATCGATTCCCTGCCCAAAGGCGTAGTGATTAGACCTTCGGGCGATAGAAACTGTCACAGTGCCAGGACATTCTTATTGCAACTGCTCACAGGAGCCACGCTGCCGCCGACCCACCCCCTTTGCGAGAGTTCGACCAGCCATGAACGCCAGATTGTCCAACCGCTGCACCTCTCTGTTCGACCGCGCCCGCGCCGCATGGCTCAGCCAGCCGCTGGCCCGCAGGCTGGCATCCCGCAAGGCAATCGGGCGCCCCCGGATGTCGATGGAACTGCTGGACCTGGAACTCTTCCGCATCGACATCGGTCACTGAAGGCCGCTGTCCGATCCCGTTGCGTGGCCGTCCTATTTCAGCAGATGCTCGTACCTCGCATCGGTCAGCGTCTTCATGAAGGCGACCAGCGCCTTGACGCGTCGGGTATCCAGGGCGGGCGCCGATTCCAGTTCCTTTGACGACAGGTTCGCCGCCATCTCCGGCGGTCCCCACGGCTTGCCCGTCTCCGGGTTGATCGCGGCCTTTTCCGTCCGGTTGTTGTAGTGGTCGTAGAAGCGCACCACGGTTTCCAGATCCTTGAAGACTCCGTTGTGCATATAGGGGCCGGTCACCGCAACGTTGCGCAGGGTCGGTGTCTTGAATTTCCCCTCGTAGGCGGGCTTGGCTGCCGCCGGATTGTCGTGAAGCCCGCGGTCGGCGAAACCGGGCTTGGCCGTCGCCTCGCGCAGGGCGGGATTGGCCGGCACGCCGATGTTGTGGTGTTCGTAATTGGTGAAGGTCTCGCCCGCGGCAGCCGGCATCGGCTTCAGCTTGTGACACTGGTTGCAGTTGGTGAACTGGGTGGAGAAGAACAGGGTCATCCCCAGATCCTCCTCCGCCGTCATCTTGTACTCGCCGCGCAGGGAGCGGTCGTATTTCGAATCGAAGGGCGCGAAGCGGTCGGTCTTCTCGAAGGCGGCGATGCTGTCGCTCATCGCATCATAGGCGCGCTCGGCATCGTCCAGCACGCCGGCACCATAGAGCGCCACGAAGGCGCGGGCATAGTCGGGATTCTCCGCCAGCCGGGCGCGCGCCTGCTCCTTGGATGCCAGCCCCATTTCCGCCGGGTTCAGCGGCGGACCGCCGGCCTGATCCTTCAGGGTGGCGGCGCGGCCGTCCCAGAACTGCCCGCCGACCGCCTTGCCGTCGGCCTTGATGTGGAAGGACGGCGTGAAGGCGGCATAACTCGCCGTCGGCGCGTTGCGGTCGCCCACCGATTTGCCGTTGTCGCCGACCGATGCCGCCCCACCCGCTCCCCCGGTGCGCGGATCGGCGAAGCCGAAATCCGGATTGTGGCAGTCGGCGCAAGACTGGGTGCGGTTGGCAGACAGGGCGGTATCCGAGAACAACGCCTCTCCCAGCTTCTCCTTGCTGGACAGGTTGGAGCTTGAAAGGTCGGCAGCGAGCGCCGCTCCGCTTCCCACGAGACCGGCCGACAAAAGTGCCAGCGCCAACGCACGGGGAAAGGAAAGGGAGGGGGTGGACATGATGACGCTCCTGGCAACGGCCACTGACTGAGGCCGACACTGAGCATCAAAGGTTAATCGAGAGTGAGAATTGTTATCAATTAACCTGCGCAGAAGAGGGGTGGGGCGAAAGGTCGCTGACCGGAAGGGAAGCCGGCCTGTCAGGCCGGCTTCCCTTCCTCCCCCTCCGTCAGCAGCCGGCGGATGGCGTTGACCAGCGGCTTCATATGGAAGGTCGATTCGGGAGAAACCGCGACGGTTCCGCCGGCCGCCTCCACCGCCTCGGCCACCACCGGACCGACGGCGGCGATGCGCGTCCTGGCGAAGCCCTGGCGGAAGGCGTCGCCAAGGCCGCAGGCCTCCGCCACCTCGTGCAGGCGCCGCACCTGGGGCGACGCGGTGAAGGCGACGAAGTCGATGCGCCCCTCCGCCATGTCGCGGATCGCCGCCTGGACGGCGCCGGTCTCCGAATCGTTGGCGTAGCGGTAGGGAGTGACCGCTACCGGCTGGCCACCGCGCGCCCGCACCGCCTCCAGCAGCGGTTCGTTCGGGTTGTCGGGGTAGAGCTGGATACCGACGCGGCGGCTGGACAGATCCTCCTCCCCCAGCATGGCGATGACGCCGTCGGTGGTCGGAGCGGGAGCGGATTTGTAGGGCGTACAGCCGATCTCGCGGAGCGCCTTCACCGGCTTCGGGCCACGGACGAAGACCCGCGCGCGGCCGACGGCGGCGATCACCTCGGCCTCGCGCTGCATGGCGCGGGCGACGGTCATCAGCCGCCGCAGCCCCTCACCGGTCAACAGGACGATGTCGTCGTACCCCTCGGTCAGCAGCCGCTCCAGCCATGCCCGTGCCGGCGCCGGATCGTCGAGATCGAGGATCTTCACCATCGGGCAGCGGATCGTCTCGGCGCCATGCTGTTCCATCATGCCGGCGAACAGGTCGAGGTCCCGGCTTTCCGGCACCAGAATCCGCTTCCCCGCCAGATCGCCGCTCTGTCCGGCCATGGTCCCGCTCCCGTGTCGCCTGTGTGGTGAGGCCAAGACTAACAGCAGGCGGCGGGCGCGGTCACGCAGGATGGAGCGGCGGCGCCAGCCGGAGACCGGCGAACTGCCTTGACAAGCGGTCCGCAGGCACCTCCCCATCACGCGGCCTCACGATGGCTGCGCATGACGATCCGGAACGACGCTATGGCTTTCTCCCCACTCCTGGCGGTTTTCCTCTTCGCGGTGGCGATCTGTGCGTCCTGGGCCATTCTGCGCCTCGTTCCCCGTCCGCTTCGCCCACAGGCCGACGCGGATGGTCGGAACGATGGCCGCTACGCAGCCATCGACGGGCTGCGCGGGCTGCTCGCCTATGCCGTGTTCATCCACCACGGCGTCATCACCTGGCAATATCTCCACACCGGCCTTTGGGCGCTGCCGCCTTCCCGGCTCTACACCCAGCTGGGACAGAGCAGCGTGGCGCTGTTCTTCATGGTCACCGCTTTCCTGTTCTGGGACAAGCTGCTGAAGGCGGGGCCGGACATGGATTGGCCGGGTTTCGTGTCGTCCCGCATTTACCGCGTCTATCCGGTCTATGCCGTCGCCGTGCTGCTGGTCGCGGTGCTGGCGCTGGCCTCGACGGGCTTCGACTTCAGGACCGGTCCGCTCGACCTGCTGCGCCGGCTGGTTGGCTGGGCGACCTTCAAGGCGCCGCCGATCAACGGATTGGAGAATACCGGGCAGATCGTCGCCTACGCCACCTGGTCCCTGCCCTACGAACTTCTGTTTTATGCGGCGCTGCCGGCACTCGCCTTCCCGTTCACGCCGGCCCGCCGGCTGCGGCCGGCCCTCGTCTCGGTCGCCGCGACGCTGGTCCTTCTGCTCTATTTCCGCAATTTCAGCCTTGCGGTGCTGGAGTGCTTCCTGGGCGGCATCGCCGCCGCCTATGCGATCCGCCGGCCAAGCCTCGTCCGGTTCGCGCGGTCGAACCGCGGACTGGCGGTGGCGCTCATAGGCTTGTCAGCGGCCGTGACAGGCTTCGACACCGCCTATGCGCCGATCCCGGTGCTGGGGCTCGGCCTGTTCTTCGTCGCCGTCGCCGCCGGTCAGGGTTTCCGCCGAGCCCTGACCTGTCAGCCGGTTCTATGGCTGGGCGAAATCAGCTACGGCGTCTATCTTCTGCACGGGATCGTGATCTGGACAGCGATCACCGCCAACGCTCCCGTGCATACCCTTGTCGGGGAGGATGCAGGGCTGTACACGCTGGCGCTGGCGGGAACAGGCACCCTCGTCGTGGCGGTCGCCAGCTTCGTCCATCTGGCGATCGAGCGGCCGGCCATCATGGCCGGCCGGCGGAGCCGCGCCCTGCGTCGGAGCGACCGTGCCGAGCGCGTTCCTGCCTGACGGATCCAGCTATCGCCGCCCTAGCCACGCCGGCAGTGCAGCAGGCTGAACAGCCCGAAGGGCGGCAGGGTGCGGATGCTCTCCACCGCCAGCCGCGACCCGGTCATCATCGCATCCAGCGTGAAGTCCGGCCGCCAGCCGAGCTTCTTCGACAGGGGCGACAGCCACCCCTCCACCGCGCGGCGGACGCCGGCTTCGGGAGCGGCGAAATGGTTGACGATCACGATGTCGCCACCGGGTTTGCAGACGCGCTCAAGCTCCGCCATCGTGCCCTGGGGATCGGGGACCACGGTCATCACATACATGGCGACCACCACGTCGAAGCTGCCGTCGGCGAAGGCCAGCTTGCCGGCATCCATCTCCAGCAGCCCCTCGACATGGTCGAGCTTCTCCCGCTCCACCCGATCCTGCGCCACCTTCAGCATATCGGTGGACAGGTCGATGCCGACGACGCGGTTGTCCTTGCGATAGTCGGACAGCGACAGGCCGGTGCCTACGCCGACCTCCAGGATGCGCAGGCCGCCGCGGCGGTTCAGCCACTCCACCGCCGCATGCCGCCCCGATGCCAGAAGCACCCCGAACACGCGGTCGTAGAAGCCGGCATAGCGGCGATAAGCGGCGCGAATGGATTCCGCATCCATAATCCTGTCCCCCGTTTCGATCCCGTTGCCGAAAGATGCGGCACGGTCAATCCCAAGCCGTCGGTGGCGCACCATAGCCGGCTTTCGTGGTTCATGAAAGTGACGCAAACAACAATTCCCGCCCAATGTCACGCGTTGGGCGGGTGTTCATTTGCAATAGGCATGGAAATGATTCTCCAGCATTTCCTGCCCCGGCTTTTTTGATTGAACGTTCATTCAAGATCAGTCGCCGCTTTGTAACTCCGCCATTTCGTCCGAAAAGGCGCTGGACAGCGCCGCCCCGGCGGCTCCATAGACAGGCATGGCCCACACCGTTCTCCCCCGTCCGCTGCGCCGCCGCAGGATGGCAATCCTCGTCGCGGCGCTGGCCGCGGCGACGGCGCTGGCCTGCTGGGGCGCTTATCGCTGGGCGGAGGCGGAAGCGCGGACGGCGCTGACCGTCAATGGCGACCAGCGTCTCGGCCTCTATGCCAGCAGCATCCGCAACGCGGTCGGCCGTTACGACTATCTGCCCTTTCTGGTCGCCCGCGATCATGAGGTGCTCGACCTGCTGGACGCTCCTTCGGATCTGCGGCGCGACGCCGTGAATCGCCGGCTGGAGACGGCGAACGCGGCGGCCGGGTCGGCGGCGCTCTATGTGGTGGACCGCAAGGGGCTGGCGCTGGCAGCCAGCAACTGGGCCGATCCGGCGCAGAGCTTCGTCGGGCACACATACGACTTCCGCCCCTATTTCCGTCAGGCGGTGGAGACCGGCAGCGGCCGCTATTTCGGCATCGGCGTCACCACCGGCCTGCCCGGCTATTTCCTGTCGCACGCCGTGCGTCATGGCGAGGTGTTGACCGGCGTCGCCGTGGTCAAGATCGATCTGGAAACGGTTCAGCGCGACTGGGCCGCCGGCGGCGAGCGGGTGCTGGTGACCGATGAGAACGGCATCGTCTTCCTGTCCAGCCATGCCGAGTGGAAATACCGCGCCCTGCGCCCGCTGCCCGACGCGGTGACGGACCGGCTGGCCCAGACCCGCCAGTATGACCGCAGCGACCTGCCCCCGCTCGGCCTGCGCGACGGCCCGCTGATGGAAAACGGCGCCAGGCTGGTCAGCCTCCCGATCTCTGCTCCGGGGGTCTCCGGCCCGGGGGCCACCCGCCGCGCCTTTCTGATGCAGGAGCTTGCCCTGCCGGAATTCGGCTGGACCATCCGCTTCCTGTCCGACCTGGAACCGGTGAAGGCGGAAGCGGCCGGGGCCGCCATTCTGACCGCCATGGGCATCCTGCTGCTGGCCGCGGCAACGGCGCTGGGCTGGCAGCGGCGCCAGACCCTGCGGCTCCAGCGTGAGGCGCGGGTGACGCTGGAGCGCCGGGTGGAGGAGCGCACGGCCGAATTGCTCACCGCCAACCGCATCCTGCGCGACGCGCAGGAGGAGCTGGTGCAGGCCGGTAAGCTGGCGGCCCTCGGCCAGATGTCGGCGGCGCTGGCCCACGAGATCAACCAGCCGCTCGCCGCCATCCGCACCTTCGTCGCCTCCACCCGGCTGCTTGCGGAACGGGGGGAAACGGCGATGGTCCGCGACAACCTCGCCAAGATCGGCGATCTGGCGGAGCGGATGGCGCTGCTGTCCGGCCATTTGAAGGAATTCGCCCGCAAGGGGCCGGCACGGGTGGAGGCCGTTCCGGTCGCCCGCGCCATGGACCGCGCGCTGGCCCTGCTGACCTCCCGCCTGCGCGAGGAGGAGGTGCAGGTTGACCGGTCGATCCCGCCCGACGCCCGCGTGCGCGGCGATGCGGTGCGGCTGGAGCAGGTCTTCGTCAACCTGCTGCGCAACGCCGCCGACGCCATGGAGGGCAGCGGGGACCGGCGCCTGACCCTGACCGCCGACCGCAACGCGGAGGGCTGGGAGATCCGCATCCGCGACACCGGCACCGGCATTGCCGAGGCGCACCAGTTCCAGCTGTTCGACCCCTTCTTCACCACCAAGGAGGTCGGACAGGGGCTTGGCCTCGGGCTGTCCCTGTCCTATGGCATCGTGCGGGACTTTGGCGGCACACTGCGGGCAGAGAACAATCCCGAGGGCGGCGCCTGCTTCGTGGTCCAGCTGCCGGAGGCACAGTGAGGGCCAGATGAAGACCGATCCGCTTGCCACACCCGTCCTTTTCGTCGACGACGAACTGGCGATGCGCGTGTCGGTGACGCAATGGCTGCAACTGGCCGGCTTCGCGGCACAGGGATTCGAGACGCCGCAGCCGGCGCTCGATCTGCTGTCGCCCGACTTCCCGGGCGTGCTGGTCACCGACGTGCGGATGCCGCGGATGGACGGCATGGCGGTGCTGGAGCGGGCGCTGGAGCGCGATGCCGACCTTCCGGTGATCCTGGTGACCGGTCATGGCGACGTGGCCTTGGCTGTGGAGGCGATGCGGCGCGGCGCCTACGACTTCATCGAAAAACCGTTCGAGCCCGACCATCTGGTCGCCGTCCTCCGCCGCGCGGCGGAGAAGCGCCGGCTGGTGCTGGAGAATCGCGGCCTGCGCCGCCGCGCGGCCGGCGGCGGGATCGAGGCGCGGTTGATCGGCACCTCTCCCGCCATTGCCGAGCTGCGGCGCGACCTGATCGACCTCGCCGCCACCAGCGCCAGCGTGCTCATCCATGGCGAGACCGGCACGGGGAAGGAGCTGGTCGCCCGCTGCCTGCACGATTTCGGTCCCAGAGGCTCAAGGAGCGGGGAGAAGGGCGCCTTCGTCGCCGTCAATTGCGGCGCCATCCCCGACAGCATGGCGGAGAGCGAACTGTTCGGGCACGAGCCCGGCGCCTTCACCGGCGCCACCCAGCGCCGCGCCGGCAAGCTGGAGCATTCCAGCGGCGGCACCCTGTTCCTCGACGAGATCGAGAGCATGCCGCTCGCCATCCAGGTCAAGCTTCTGCGCGCGCTCCAGGAACGCACCATCGAACGGCTGGGCTCCAACAAACAGGTCCCGGTCGACCTGCGGCTGGTCGCGGCGACCAAGATCGACCTGCTCGACCTCAGCGAGGAGGGAGGATTCCGCGCCGACCTCTATTACCGGCTGAATGTGGCGGAGCTGCACATCCCGCCGCTGCGGGCGCGGGCCGAGGACATTCCGCTCCTGTTCGACTATTTCACCGTCGAGTTCGCCGCCCGCCATGGCCGCGAACCACGCCCGCTGGAGCCGGCCGACCTCGATGCCCTGCTTGCCCACGACTGGCCCGGCAATGTGCGGGAGCTGCGCAATCTGGCCGAACGCCATGTCCTTTCGGTGGGGCGCACCGGTGTCGCAGGCCTCCTGCGCCGCCGCCCCGTCGGTGGAGAAGCGACGTCCCCGCCGCGCGCCCTGGCCGATCAGGTCGATGCCTTCGAAAAACGGGCCATCGAACAGGCGCTGGAGCGCTGCAAGGGCGACATCAAGGCGGTGATGGACCTGCTGGACATCCCGCGCCGCACCCTGAACGAGAAGATGGCCCGCCACGGCCTGGACCGCACCCGCTTCCTGCCACGGGGATAGCAGACCGTCACCACCAGTGGCGCTGCTGACGGCCGGTGCGCAGGCGGGCCATCTCGACAGTCGTTGCCGGCTCCTCCGGCTTGCGCAGATCCTTCACCACCGCCAGCAGGGCGCCGTCGCGTTCGACCTCCGCCACCGTCGGGCCGGTCATCAGCGTATCGCAATCCTCCTGCGTCGGCGCGATGAAGAAATCGGCGCGGGTCCAGTCGGTGACCCAATGCAGATTGGCCGGCGCCAGCTTCTCGAAGGCCAGCGGCTCGGCGCAGACGGCGACGCTGTAGCTGCGGTGGCGGTGGGTGCGCGCCTCCTCCGCGGCGATGACCTCCGACAGATCCTCGACCGCTTCGGGCAGGCTGTTGGCCCAGTAATCGACATCGTATTTGCGCACCGCACCGGCGACGCCGCCGACCAGTTCGTTGAAATAGACATATTCGTTGGGGTGCAGCGACTCCAGGACCACCGCCTCGCGCCCCAGGACCAGCGCCAGCGCCAACCCGGCCAGCACGGCGGCGGACAGCCCCCGCCCGGTGCGCTGGGATACGCCGAACCTCCAGGCGCCGGCCCAGCCGGGCAGCCGGTCGAGCCCGATGCCGCCCAGCACGGCAAGCGGCGGCAGCACGAACAGGAAATGGCGGATCGCCGTATAGCCGGGCGCATGGGTGACGGTGAACCAGACCACCGGAAACAGCGCCGCCAGCGCCACCAGCCCGCAGCCGACCGCGCGGGCGATCCCCTCTCCACCCGCCTGCCGGTCCCAATGCATCGCCACCGGCAGGACCAGCAATCCCAGCACGGCACCGCCCAGCATCACGAGCGGCAGCTTGATCCCGAGATACCAGACCAGATAGCTGCGCGGCACCTCGTACATCCAATATTCGGTGCCGCCCAGCAGGGTGCGGATCGGGTAATGGAAGTGCGAGAAATCGGCCAACGCCCGCAAGGGGTTCAGCGGCTCCAGCACCGCCCATGGCCAGAAGACCGCCATCAGCGCGTAGGCGACCGGCAGCGCCGGCAGCAGGCTCAGCGCTCCCCGCCCGGCCTCGCGCAGCCGGGCGACGGAGACACCGCCCAGCAGCAGCCACCCCGCCAGCATCGCCGCCGCATAGCCGACCAGCAGCAGCGCGCCGACCCGGACACCCAGCGCCAGCCCGACGATGGCGCCAAATCCCAGCACCGTGGGCAGGCGCGGCCGCGGCATCTGCCCGGCCAGACGCACCAGCATCGCCACCGCCGCCATCATCAGCACGGCGAAGGGCACGTCCTTGGTGTGGTTGAACAACCCGCCATACCAGGGACCGCACAGCGCCAGCAGCGCCCCGGCGAAGAACCCCGCCCGCGGCCCGGCCAGCCGGCGGCCGACACCCCACACCACCGCGATCCCCGCCACCCCGATCAGGGCACACAGCAGATGCCGCGTCTCGTACGGGTCGAAGGGCAGCAGCGGCGCCAGCGCCACCGCCGCCATGTCGAACAGTCCGCCATAGAGATAAAGGTTCTTGTAGGTGAAAGCCGAATCGTCGCTGAAGCCGCTGCGGTACCAGTCGATCAGCTTGGCGCCATAGACGTGCTGCACCTCCTCGTCGTTGGAGATGCCGTACTGCCGGAAGGTGACGGCGACCAGCACCAGCAGGGCCAGCAGTCCCAAGGCCGCGGCAAGGTCCCACGGCTCGCCGATCAGACGGCGCAAAAGGCTGCTCCTCCCCCTCACCGCGCTCCCCCGCTTCCCATCCGTCCGCATTCCGAAGTCCGGAGCCGAAGCCCGAGCGCAGGAAGCACCGGCCACTGCGGCTTGTCATGTGAAATCTCTGCCATAGTCTCACCGTGCCGTCTTCAGACCGAACGTCGCGGTGGAAGGGGGGACGGCTTGGCTCAACATAAAGCCTGCTTTAGCTCATTGACGTTGACTTCCCCCCTGTACCCGTGGCGAAATCGTCGGTACAGGGGATTGTCCATGGCCGAACGGGACCGGGTGTATGGCGTGACGGAGTTGGCGGCGGAGTTCGATCTCACGCCGCAGGCACTGCGCTATTACGAGGAAAAGGGACTGCTGTCGCCGCAACGGGCCGGAGGGCGGCGGGTGTTCACCTATCGCGACCGGGCGCGGCTGATGCTGATCCTGAAATTCCGCCGGGTCGGCTTCTCGCTGGAGCAGATCGCCGAATATCTCGCCCACTACCGCTCCGGTCGGCCCAGCGCCGGGCAATACCGCGACGGCCTGCGCAAAATCCGCGCCCGCCTCGTTGAGCTTGAACGGATGCGCTCCGAAATCAGCGAGGTGATCGGTGAACTGAAGGCGATGGAGGCCGACGCCGAACGGCGGCTCGCCACCTGTACACATGACGACGTGAAACCAGACAACTCAGAACCAGAAGCGACCGAACCGGGAGTGAAGCGATGCTGCGCGGAATGATGATGAATGGCCCCCTGCTGGTGACGTCGATCCTGCGTCACGCAGCGCTCTACCATGCCGACACCGAGATCGTGTCGCGCACCACTGAGGGGCCGATCCACCGCTACACCTACGCCGATGCCTGGGTCCGCGCCCAGAAGCTGGCGAACGCGCTGGCGGCGCTGGGGATGAAGCCGGGCGACCGCATCGGCACGCTGGCCTGGAACGGCTACCGCCATCTGGAGTGCTATTACGGCATCGGCGGTTCCGGCATGGTCTGCCACACCATCAACCCGCGCCTGTTCCCGGAACAGATCGCCTACATCGTCAACCACGCCGAAGACCGTCTGCTGTTCACCGATCTGACCTTCGTGCCGCTGCTGGAGGGCATCGCCCACGAGCTGACCGGGTTGAAGGGCATCGTCGTGATGACCGACCGCGCCAACATGCCGGCCTCCAGCCTGCCCAACCTGCTGTGCTACGAGGATCTCCTGGCCGACCAGCCGGACGGCTTCGACTGGCCGGAATTGGACGAGAACACCGCCTGCGGCATGTGCTACACCTCCGGCACCACCGGAAATCCGAAGGGCGTGCTCTACAGCCACCGCTCCTCCTACCTACACGCCATGGCCGCCTGCATGCCCGACGTGTTCGGCCTGTCGGCCTCGGACGTGGTGCTGCCGGTGGTGCCGATGTTCCACGTCAACGCCTGGGGCGTGCCCTATGCCGCGCCGATGGTCGGCGCCAAGCTGGTCTTCCCCGGCGGCAAGCTGGACGGCGCCAGCCTCCATGAGCTGTTCGAGGCCGAGAAGGTCACCAACAGCGCCGGCGTACCGACCGTCTGGCTCGCCCTGCTGAACTGGCTGGACGCCAACAAGAAGCATCTCACCACCATGCGCCGCATCGCCATCGGCGGCTCCGCCTGCCCGCCGGTGATGATCCAGCGCTTCCAGGAGATGGGGGTGGAGGTCCTGCACGCCTGGGGCATGACGGAGACCAGCCCGCTCGGCCTCGCCAACACGCCGAAGGGCAAGCATCGCGGGCAGGATGCCGAGGCGGCCCTGGCACTGGCCTCCAAGCAGGGACGGCCGATCTGCGGCGTGCAGTTCCGCGTGGTCGACGGGTCCGGCAACGACGTGGCGCGCGACGGCACCAGCTTCGGCCGGCTGCTGGTCCGGGGCCCGACCGTCTGCTCCGGCTATTTCGGCGTGACGGAAAGCCCGGCCCACCAGACGGTGCCGGGCTGGTTCGAGACCGGCGACGTGGTGACGATGGATGCTGACGGCTATGTCCAGATCGTCGACCGCACCAAGGACGTCATCAAGTCGGGCGGCGAGTGGATCAGCTCCATCGACCTGGAGAACATCGCCGTCGGCCACCCCGGCGTCCAGGAAGCCGCTGCCGTCGCCGTGCCCGATGAAAAATGGGGTGAGCGCCCGATGCTGGTCGTCGTCCGCAAGCCGGACTCCACCGTCACCCGCGAGGAGCTGCTGGCGGTCTTCGACGGCAAGGTGGCGAAATGGTGCATCCCCGACGACGTGCGCTTCGTCGACAGCCTGCCCCACACCGCCACCGGCAAGCTGCTGAAGAGCGAGATCCGCCACATGCTGACCGACCGCGCGGGGGTCTGACCGAAGAAAAATCGGGCCGGAAAAGAAAAAGGCCGGACGGTGTCGACCGTCCGGCCCAGTGTCCCCGCTGAACCGGCGAGGACGACGCACCCGAGGGAGGAGCGCGCGACCAAGGTCAGATTACCGGCGGCCGATCCGGTCCACTTGCCCGTCTGCGCCGGAAACTCTGCAAATTCACGCCACCGAAGCCGTCAACGCTCCGACCGCACCCGCGCCACGGCGTCGCGCCAGCCGCCATAGAGGCGGTCGCGCTTGCCCTGCTCCATGCGCGGTTCGAAGCGGCGCTCGCTGCGCCAGGCGTCGGACACCGACTCCAGCCCGTCGAACACACCGACCTTCAGCGCGGCGAGGCAGGCGGCCCCCAGCGCCGTCGTCTCGATCACCTTCGGCCGTTCGACCGGCATGTTCAGCAGGTCGGCCAGGAACTGGCAGAGCCAGTCGTTGGCGGCCATGCCGCCGTCGATGCGCAGTGCATTGATGGTGCCGCCCCAGTCGCCCGCCATCGCCTCCATCAGGTCGCGGGTCTGGAAGGCCACAGCCTCCAGCGCCGCGCGGGCGATGTGGGCCGGGCCGACGTCCAGCGTCATTCCGAAGATCGCGGCGCGGGCGTCCGAATCCCAGTGCGGGGCGCCCAAGCCCACGAAGGCCGGGACGAAATAGACACCGTGGCTGTCGGGCACGCGGGTCGCCATGTCGTCGGTCTGGCTGGCATGGGTTATGATGCCGATGCCGTCGCGCAGCCATTTGATCGCCGCACCCGCCACGAAGATCGAGCCTTCCTGGGCGTAGGAGGTCTTGCCGTTCAACCGGTAGGCGACGGTGGTCAGCAGCCGGTTCTTCGACACCACCGGCGTCTCGCCGGTGTTGATCAGCGCGAAGCAGCCGGTGCCGTAGGTCGATTTCGCCATGCCCGGCGTCAGGCAGGCCTGCCCGAAGGCCGCCGCCTGCTGGTCGCCCGCAACACCCGCGATGGGGATCGGCCGGCCGAGCAGCTCCGGCTCGGTGGCGCCGAAATCGTCGGAGCTGTCGAGCACCCGCGGCAGCATGGCGCGCGGCACGCGGAACAGCCTCAGCAATTCGTCGTCCCAGTCCTGGGCATGGATGTCGAACAGCATGGTGCGCGAGGCGTTGGTCGCGTCGGTCGCATGCACCTGCCGCCCGGTCAGGTGATAGATCAGGAAACTGTCGATGGTGCCGAAGCACAGCTCGCCCCGCTCGGCCCGCGCGCGGGCGCCCGGTACATGGTCGAGGATCCAGGCGATCTTGGTGGCTGAGAAATAGGCGTCGATCAGCAGGCCGGTCTTGGAGCGCACCAGCTCGGCATTGCCTGCCACCACCAGATCGTGGCAGAGCGCGGCGGTGCGGCGATCCTGCCAGACGATGGCGCGGTGGATCGGCTCGCCGGTCGCACGGTCCCACACCACGGCGGTTTCGCGCTGGTTGGTGATGCCGATGGCGGCGATGGCGGACGCATCGACCCTGGATTTTTCCACCGCTTCGCGCGCCACGGTGCGCACGTCGCGCAGGATGTCGGCGGGATCATGCTCGACCCAGCCGTCGCCGGGATAATGCTGGGGAAACTCGCGCCGCGCTTCGGCCAGCGGCGTCCCCCGGCCGTCGAACAGGATCGCCCGCGACGAGGTGGTGCCCTGGTCGATGGCGAGAAGGTAGCCGGCCTTGCTCATGGAAGCGTTCCCTTGTGAATTCTTGGACTCGATACCCTTTCCCGCCTTTCGCACGAACTTCGTTCGTGCTGACGGCGTCAGGCGGATCGAAGATCCGCTGAGAGCCCCGGGAGAGGGAATCTTCAGAAAATAAAAGCGGGGCGGCAGCATGCCGCCGCCCCGCAGTTTACCCCTGGCCCAACCAGGACGAAGTGCCAGGAGGAGAACCGCTCTGCCGGCCCGTTACTGGGCGCGGCCTTCCTTCCACGCCTTCAGCAGGTCGTCATAGGCGATGGTCTGGCCCTTGGGCTTCTCGTTGTCGAGCTTGGCCTTGGGCGCGCCGGGGGCGGCGAACCACTCCTTGGCGTCCTTCTTCGGGTTCAGCTTCGGCGCGCACTCGCCGCCGATGTTGGCACGCTCCATGCGAGCCAACACCTGCTCCATCTGCTCGGCCAGATTGTCCATCGCCTGCTGCGGGGTGCGCTCACCCGTCACGGCTTCGGCGATGTTCTGCCACCACAGCGGGGCCAGCTTCGGATAGTCCGGCACGTTGGTGCCGGTCGGCGTCCAGGCGACGCGGGCCGGGCTGCGGTAGAACTCGACCAGGCCGCCCAGCTTCGGCGCCACCTGGGTCATCGCGTCGGACTTGATGTCGCTTTCGCGGATCGGCGTCAGGCCGACCAGCGTCTTCTTCAGCGACGCGGTCTTCGACACGGTGAACTGGGCGTAGAGCCACGCGGCCTTGCGGCGCTCGGCCGGAGTGGACTTCAGCAGCGTCCACGACCCCACGTCCTGGTAGCCGAGCTTCATGCCCTGCTCCCAGTACGGACCGTGCGGCGAGGGGGCCATGCGCCACTTCGGCGTGCCGTCGGCGTTGACGACCGGCAGGCCCGGCTTGGTCATGTCGGCGGTGAAGGCGGTGTACCAGAAGATCTGCTGGGCGACGTTGCCCTGGGCCGGAACCGGGCCGGCTTCGGAGAAGGTCATGCCGGCGGCTTCCGGCGGCGCGTACTTCTTCAGCCAGTCGATGTACTTGACCAGCGAATAGACGGCGGCCGGACCGTTGGTGTCGCCGCCGCGGGCGACCGAGGCGCCGGCCGGGCGGCAGCCCTCGACGCGGATGCCCCACTCGTCCACCGGCTTGCCGTTCGGCAGGCCCTTGTCGCCGGCACCGGCCATCGACAGCCAGGCGTCGGTGAAGCGCCAGCCGAGCGACGGGTCCTTCTTGCCGTAATCCATGTGGCCATAGACGCGGACGCCATCGATTTCCTTCACGTCGTTGGTGAAGAACTCGGCGATGTCCTCGTAGGCCGACCAGTCGAGCGGGACGCCCAGATCGTAGCCGTACTTGGCCTTGAACTTCTCCTTCAGGTCGGGGCGGGCGAACCAGTCGGCGCGGAACCAGTAGAGGTTGGCGAACTGCTGGTCGGGCAGCTGGTAGAGCTTGCCGTCCGGGCCGGTGGTGAAGCTGGTGCCGATGAAGTCCTTCACGTCCAGCGTCGGCAGGGTGACGTCCTTGCCTTCGCCGCCCATGAAGTCGGACAGCGCGATGGCCTGGCCGTAGCGGACATGGGTGCCGATCAGGTCGCTGTCGTTGACGTAGGCGTCATAGACGTTGCGGCCCGACTGCATCTGTGTCTGCAGCTTCTCGATGACGTCGCCTTCCTGGATCAGGTCGTGCTTCAGCTTGATCCCGGTCAGCTCGCTGAACAGCTTGGCCAGCGTCTTCGATTCGAACTCGTGCGTCGTCAGAGTTTCAGAGACGACGTTGATCTCCATCCCCTTGTAGGGCTCGGCGGCCTTAACGAACCACTCCAGCTCCTTCATCTGCTCGTCCTTGGACAGCGTGGAGGGCTGGAGTTCCTCGATGATGCGCTTGGCGACGGCTTCCTGGTCCGGCGTCATGGCGGCGGACGGGCCGGCCGAGGCCATCGCCAGCAGAACGCCGATGCCGCCGGCCATCACGGCCCCGGTCAGGCGGCGCCGCAGAGAATGACGCGAAGTCTGTTGCTGAAGCATGCTTCCTCCCACTTGATCGACTTGGTGTCTGGTTGACGATTCATTGTTAAGCGACCGGCGGAAACCACCGTTCTTCCCGTCATCCCCACAGCCCCGCGGGGAGCGGATCCCTTGAAAACCTGTCTTTTCCTCAGCCGAAGCGGATGACCAGCGCGATCCACACCAGCGCGACCGCGGAGGCGCCCCACAGCGACGCATCGGTCGCGGCGAGCCAGCCAAGATGGATGAAGGCGCTGCCGAGCAGGCCGATGAACAGGCGGTCGCCGCGGGTGGTGCGCATCGGCAGGAAGCCCTTGGCCTCCACCGTCGGCGACACCACCTCCCAGACCGTCATGCCGGCCAGCATCAGGGCGATGCACAGGAAGAAGATCGCGGTCGGCGTGGTCCACGCCATCCAGTCCATATCCATGACGGGACCTCCCTCAGACGCGGCCCAGGGCGAAGCCCTTGGCGATGTAGTTGCGGACGAACCAGATCACGAGCGCGCCCGGCAGGATGGTCAGCACGCCGGCGGCGGCCAGCAGCCCCCAGTCCATGCCCGACGCGCTGACGGTGCGGGTCATGGTGGCGGCGATCGGCTTGGCATCGACCGAGGTCAGCGTGCGGGCCAGCAGAAGCTCGACCCAGCTGAACATGAAGCAGAAGAAGGCGGTGACGCCGACGCCGGCCCGGATCATCGGCAGGAACACCGTGCCGAAGAAGCGCGGGAAGCTGTAGCCGTCGATGTAGGCCATCTCGTCGATCTCGCGCGGCACGCCCGACATGAAGCCTTCCAGGATCCAGACCGCCAGCGGCACGTTGAACAGGCAGTGGGCCAGCGCCACCGCGATGTGCGTGTCGAACAGCCCGACCGTCTGGTAGAGCTGGAAGAAGGGCAGCAGGAACACGGCCGGCGGCGCCATCTTGTTGGTCAGAAGCCAGAAGAAGACATGCTTGTCGCCGATGAAGCGGTAGCGCGAGAAGGCGTAGGCCGCCGGCAGCGCCACCGTCAGCGAGATGATGGTGTTCAGCGTCACATAATAGATCGAGTTGATGTAGCCGCTGTACCAGCTGGGATCGGTGAAGATGATGGCGTAATTGCGCAGCGTCGGATTGTGCGGGTACAGCGTCAGGCCCGACAGGATCTCCTCGTTCGTCTTGAAGGACATGTTGACCATCCAGTAGATGGGCAGCATGAGGAAGACGATGTAGCAGATCAGGACGATGGTCCTGTTGGACACCCGCGCGGAGGAGCGGCGGATATTTGCCGGGGCCGCCAGCGAACCGGGAGCGAGAACCGCAGCCTTGCTCATTTCTTCTCTCCCTCGCCGGTGCGGGTGATGATGGTGTAGAAGATGAAGCTGAACAGCAGCACGATCAGGAAGTAGACGATGGAGAAGGCCGCGGCCTTGCCGATGTCGAACTGACCCACCGCCATCTGCGTCAGATACTGGCTGAGGAAGGTGGTGGAGTTGCCGGGACCGCCGCCGGTCAGCACGAAGGGCTCGGTGTAGATCATGAAGCTGTCCATGAAACGCAGCAGCACCGCGATGATCAGGACGCCGCGCATCTTCGGCAGCTGGATGTAGCGGAACACCGCCCATTTCGACGCGCCGTCGATCTTGGCCGCCTGGTAGAAGGCCGGCGGGATCGACTGGAGGCCGGCATAGCACAGCAGAGCCACCAGGCTGGTCCAGTGCCAGACATCCATCACCAGCACGGTGATCCAGGCATGGGCCGAATTGCTGGTGTAGTTGTAGTCGATGCCGATGGCGCGGAAAGTGGCGCCGAGCAGGCCGATGTCGCCGCGGCCGAAGATCTGCCAGATGGTGCCGACCACGTTGAACGGGATCAGCAGCGGCAGGGCCAGCAGCACGAGCGTCAGCGACGTCTTAGCGCTGCGACCGCCGGGCATGCCGAGAGCGATCAGGATGCCCAAGGGGATCTCGATGGCCAGTACCGCCAGCGAATAGATGATCTGGCGGACCAGCGCGTCGTGCAGCCGCTCGTCCTTCAGCACCGCCTCGAACCATTCGGTGCCGACGAAGAACGTCTGGCCGGGGCCGAAGATCTCCTGCACCGAGTAATTGACCACCGTCATCAGCGGCACCACGGCGCTGAAGGCGACGATCAGAAAGACCGGGATGATCAGGAACCAAGCCCGGTTGTCCTGGACCTTATCCATGGCTCTTGGCTCCTTAACCGACCAGATGACTGTCGCGGTAGAGCTTGGTCCACCGGGTGGGGAAACGGATGGCGGCGTCGAGGGCCGGAATTTCCTGCTCCTCGCTCAGCCGCACCTTCAAGGTGTGGTTGTTCAGCCGCACGGTCGCCAGCTTGGAGGTGCCGAGATCGTCGACGCCGGTGACCTGCACCGGAATGGCGCCGGCATTGCCGCTGCGGGTCAGCTCAAGAAACTCCGGCCGGATGCCCAGCTCGAACGTGCCGCCCACCCGGCCGCCGGCCGACGACACGGCGCGGTCGGGCAACGGGATGGCGATGCCGTCGACCAGCGCATGGTCGCTGCCCAGCGTGCAGGGCATCAGGTTGATGCCGGGGCTGCCGATGAAATAGCCGACGAAGGTGTGCTCGGGATTTTCGAACAGCTCCTGCGGAGTGCCGAGCTGGACCATGGCGCCTTCGTACATCACCGCGACCTTGTCGGCGAAGGTCAGCGCCTCCACCTGGTCGTGGGTCACGTAGATCATGGTCAGGCGGTATTCCTCATGGATCTGGCGCAGCTTGCGGCGCAGGATCCACTTGGTGTGCGGGTCGATGACGGTCAGCGGCTCGTCGAACAGGATGGCCGCCACGTCCGACCGCACCAGACCGCGGCCCATGGAGATCTTCTGCTTGGCGTCCGGCGTCAGCCGCTGGGCGCGCTTCTTCAGGTCGGCGGTCAGGTCCAGCGCCTCGGCCACCTGCCGCACGCGGCGGTCGACGTCCGCCGCCGGAACCTTGCGGTTGCGCAGGGGGAAGGCGAGGTTCTCGTACACCGTCATGGTGTCGTAAATGACCGGGAACTGGAACACCTGGGCGATGTTGCGTTCTTCCGGCGTGCAGCGGGTAACGTCCAGCCCATCGAACAGCACCCGTCCCTCGCTGGGCACCAGCAGGCCGGAGATGATGTTCAGCAGCGTGGACTTGCCGCAGCCCGACGGCCCCAGCAGCGCATAGGCCTTGCCGTCCTCCCACTCCTGCGACAGGCGGCGGAGCGCGTAGTCCTCGGGCTTCGTGGGGTGCGGGTGATAGGAGTGGCCGAGATTGTCGAATTGGATGGTCGCCATCGCTCCCGCCCCCTTAAGCGATGTTGCGCAGCGCACCGCGCCGCCAGTTGGGTGCCGCCACCAGCTGTCCGGCGGTGGAGAAGACGAAGATGCGGTCGGGATCGGCATAGACCTGGATGTCGCTGCCGATCGGGTGGCTGTGCACCCCCTCCTCCCGCGCGATCAGCGTGCTGTCGCCGTGGCGCAGATGGACGAAGGTCTCCGACCCGCTGATCTCCGACAGGGCGACCTTGCCCTTGACCGGCACCAGCCGCTCGCTCCGCCGCAGCACCGTCAGGTGGTTGGCGCGGATGCCGACCTTGCAGGGTCCGGCCGGCAGGTTGCGGTCGTGGGCGGACAGCGGCAGGCTGGTGCCGTCCGACAGCGCCACGCGGTCGTTGGTCAGGATCGCGTCCACCACATTCATCGGCGGGTCGCTGAACACCTGGGCGCATTCCAGCGAGGCCGGCGTGTGGAACACGTCGCCGGTCGCCCCGGTCTGCAGCATCCGCCCCTCGTGCAGCACCGTGACGTTGCCGCCGAGAATCAGAGCCTCCTGCGGTTCGGTGGTGGCGTAGACGACGGTGGTCTTGCCGTCGGCGAAGATCTCGCGCAGTTCGGCGCGCAGCTCCTCGCGCAGCTTGTAGTCGAGGTTGACCAGCGGCTCGTCGAGCAGAAGAAGGCCGGCGCCCTTCACCAGCGCGCGGGCGATGGCGCAGCGCTGCTGCTGGCCCCCCGACAGTTCGGCCGGCAACCGGTCGAGATAGGGGGTGATCCGCAGCATCGCGGCGGTGCGCCGCACCTTGGCGTCGATCTCCGCCTTGTCCTTGCCTTGGCGGCGCAGCGGCGAGGCGATGTTCTCGTAGACCGTCATCGCCGGGTAATTGATGAACTGCTGATAGACCATCGCCACGTCGCGATGGCGCACCGATGTGCCGGTGACGTCCTTGCCGTTCTCCAGCACGCGCCCGGCGGTCGGCGCATCCAGCCCGGCCATCAGCCGCATCAGCGTCGTCTTGCCGGCCAGCGTCCGCCCCAGCAGCACGTTGAAGCTGCCGGGTTGCAGCTCCAGCGACAGCGGGTGGAGATGCTGCTCGGCGCCGACGCGCTTCGCCACGCCTTCCAGTGTGAGTGTCACCGCGTTCCTCCCATCGACCGCAGGGTGGCGGTATCGCCGCTCGTACCCCTGTTGGCCGTTGCTTCGCGGCGCCGGTCGAACCAGCCGCCGATGGCCTCCCGGACATTCGCGTCCAGGTGCAGCCCAAGTTTGGAGCGCCGCCACAGGAAGTCGTCGCCGGTCATGGCGAACTCCTCCCGCGCGGCATAGTCGAGTTCGGCTTCGTGGACGCCGCCCCCGAAATCGATGCCCAGATCGTCCAGCCCCTTGGCGTCGCCCAGCAGCCGTTCCACCCGCGTGCCGTAGGCGCGCGCCAGCCGCAGGGCCAGCGCATCGGGCAGCCAGGGCCGGCTGCGCCTCAGGCCCGCCAGGAAGCCGGCGAAATCGGCGTTGGCGATGTCGCCGCCGGGAAGCGCCACGTCGGCGGTCCAGGTGATGCCGCCCTTGCCCAGCGCCTTGCCCAGCTTTTCCGTCGCCTCCTCCGCCAGCCGGCGGAAGGTGGTGATCTTGCCGCCGAAGATCGACAGCATCGGCGCGCCGCCGGCCGGCTCGTCCATCTCCAGCACATAGTCGCGGGTGACGGCGGAGGCGTTGCCGCTGGCATCGTCGAACAGCGGCCGGACGCCGCTGTAGGTCCACACCACGTCGCTCTCGCGCACCGGCTTGGCGAAATAGCGCGACACCGCCCGGCACATGTAGGCGATTTCCTCGGGCGAGATCGCCACCGCGCCGGGATCGCCCGAATAATCGAGGTCGGTGGTGCCGATCAGGGTGAAATTGCGCTCGTACGGGATGGCGAAGACGATGCGGCGGTCGTCGTTCTGGAAGATGTAGGCATGGTCGCCCTCGTACATCTTCGGCACGACGATGTGACTGCCCTTGACCAGGCGGACCGATTTGTCGACGGTGACGCCGGTGCGCTTGGCGATCATTTCGCGCACCCAGGGGCCGGCGGCATTGACCAGCGCGCGGGCGCGGACGGTGCGGGTGGCTCCGGTGTAGGTGTCGACCAGCGTCGCTTCCCACAGGCCGCCCTTCCGTTCGGCCTTCTCGCAGCGGGTGCGGGTCAGGATTTCGGCACCGCGGCTCCGCGCATCCATCGCGTTCAGCACGACGAGCCGGCTGTCCTCGACCCAGCAATCCGAATATTCGAACGCCTTGGTGAAGCCGCCGGCCAGCGGCTTGCCCGCAGGCGAACTGGTCAGGTCGACGCCGTGCGAGCCCGGCAGCAGCTTGCGCTTGCCCAGATGATCGTAAAGGAACAGGCCGATGCGGACCATCCAGGCCGGGCGCATGCTGCTGTCGTGCGGCAGGACGAAGCGCAGCGGCCAGATGATATGCGGCGCGGCACGCAACAGCACCTCGCGCTCCTGCAGCGCCTCGCGCACCAGACGGAATTCGTAATATTCGAGATAGCGCAGGCCGCCGTGAATCAGCTTGGTGCTGGCCGACGAGGTGGCGCCCGCAAGGTCGCCCTGTTCGCACAGCACCACCGACATCCCGCGCCCGACCGCGTCGCGGGCGATGCCCGCCCCGTTGACGCCGCCACCGACGATCAGAAGGTCGGTAACCGCGGACTCGTTTGCCATGGGTTCCTCTCCGTACCGCGGCGGTTCCTTCTCGAACCCGACCGCTTTCGTTTCGGAACATAGAATGTTCGTTCGCGTTTGAAAAGGAAAATGTTTGTTCAACGGATCATGTTTTTAGGCTACGCCGGATCCAGCATTTTTCCTATCGGAAATCGAGGTGGGAAACCCGCCATCGCAAGGATTCCCACCGCGCCCCAGGCACCATGGGGATATGACGGCAAAGCCGCGAAACTGACCGTGTCCACAGCGCATCGGACTTGCCGAGGCCTGGGCCGAAGCTTTCCATCAGCCGCAACATCGCTCCGGCTGCTGTTTCCAGACGTTGTTTAGCGAACGGACCACGTTCGGTCCGTTACGTTGGGTCCGTTACAGGCGCGAGATCGCTTCCTCGACAAGCCGGGCCAGAGCGGCAAGGTCGATCTCGACGGGAACATCGAGCCGGTCGACCAGACGGTCGGAGTTTTCCGCCGGATCGCCGGCAAAGCTGCCGGTCAGATGGCTGAAGTGTCCGATCAGCGTGGCCTGCGTTCCCATCTGCACATTCCAGGACGCATCCGGATGGAAGAAGTCGGGGTTGTTCAGGTGAATCCAGGTGGCGTTGGGCGGCAGGTAGATGTGATTGGATGTCCCGGCCCCAATGGGAGCGACGACGATCTCGGCCTGCGCGATGAGCTCGATGGTTTCCAGCACATTCAGCGATTCCGGCGGCACCACTTCGAAGCCGTAGCCCGCCAGCAGGTCGCCCACCGCGGCGTCGTTGGCGATGCGGTGTTTTGGATACGAGTTCCGGCGCGACAGGAACACGCGCCGGGGCAAGGGACCGCGGCCCGGCCGGACTCGTGCCAGCATCGCCTCGCGCAGCCAGCGATATGCGACGGGATAGGAGACCGGCGACGGCACGACCGCCCGGTCGAAGCGGTAGAGAGAAAAGGTGCCCTCATTGCCAAGTGTGCGGCGCATGTCGACGACGCGTTCGCGCCCGATGCCGATCAATTCGAGCATCTCGTACTGATATTCACGCACGTCGAACAGGATGACCGGCAGATCCTGTGCCTCCGCAACACGGGTGCAGGCGATCAGCATGGGCAATACATCGACCATGAAATGCCAGTAGTTGGGGGTCGAGCGCACGAAGATCGCGGGTTCGGGAATGTCGACCACCCGGTATAGCGGGCGTGGCAGCCGGATCGCCCCGCTCACCAGTTTGGGCGTCACCCCGACCAGCGGCACGTTGGCACCGCTCACCACGCTGTCCTTGCTCTCGCGAAGCATGTGCCGGCGGTCGGCCAGGATGAAGCTTTCGAAGTTGTCCTTGACGTAGAATCCCTGGATCACCTCGATCCTGGCGTCGAACGCCACCCCGACCGGAGCGGCGGCGAGCGCCGGCAGATCGTCGAGATAGCGGTGCAGATAGGAGGGATAATCCTCGTATGCCGCCTGCGGCACTGGCTGCGCGTCTGCCTGCCAGATGTGGGCGGACAGTCCGGCGGCGGCACACCACTCCGGAAACTCGTGGATATCGACCACGAAAATGTCGATGTCGCTTTCCGCAACGCCGCGAAAATCGTAGCGGTTCTTCACCCGGACACACAGTTCGGCCAGATCGCGCCAGCCCGTCAGCAAGGAGATCCGGATGAACTGCTCGAAGAGATTGTAGAGATACAGGTTCATGGCCGGCGCGTCGGACAGCCTGAGAAGGGCCCCGCGCAGCCAGGGCCTTGCGGCGGCCATATCGTTGCTCGCATGGGCAGCAAGAGCGTTGTCGAGCGCCAGGGCGCAATAGAGTTCGCGCAGAGGCACGGAGTCGGGGTTTGCCGCAATGCCACGCTCGTACCATCGGGCGGCGGTTTCCAGCTGTTTCAGGCTGCGGGACAGGTTGCCCATATTGATGTAGGGCGCATCGAACCATGGGTTTACGGCAATCGCCCGCTGCATCAGCGCGGCACCCGCCTGCGCATCTCCCGACCGCCAGCGCGCCAGCCCCAGGCAATGCAGAGCATTGAAATCATCCGGTGAATGGCACAACGCCATTCTGTAAAGCTGCTTGGCCTCCGCCAACCGCCCTGCTTTGTGGTGTTCAAGGGCGCTGTTGAGGAGATCGGTCGGGTTCGAGATCATTTTTGATTATGTGAAGTTTGTATCCGCCCCCGCACCTTACCCCGATTGCCGAGCAGTATGGAATACAAGCCTCATCGATGCCCGGGCCCCTCATCCAGGGCATCGACCGGCAGCATGGCGCCCCTGGGTTACGCTGCGCGGATGCGGCCCAGCAGGCGGTCGATATCCTCGCTCAGGCTTTCGGACCGTTGCGACAGCGTACGGGTGGCGTCCACCACCTGGACGGCGGCGCTGCCGGTGCGGTTCACCGCGTCGTCCACCGACACCACCGTGTCGGCGATGCTCTGCACCGCGTCGGATGCGTGGTTGATGCTGCGCGCGATCTCGTCCGTGGCGGCGGATTGCTCCTCCACCGCGGCGGCGACCATGGCGGTGATCTCGTCGATGCGGCTGATGGTGCGGCCGATATCGTCGATGGCCGATACGGCCCCCTGCGCCGTCGTGCGCACCGCCTGGACCTGCTGGGCGATCTCCTCGGTCGCCTTGGCCGTCTGGCCGGCGAGGCTGCGCACCTCCTCCGCCACCACGGCGAAGCCCTTGCCAGCGTCGCCGGCACGCGCCGCCTCGATGGTGGCATTCAAGGCAAGCAGGTTGGTCTGGCCGGCGATGGCGTTGATCATGCCGACCACGTCGCCGATCTTCTGCGCGGCGGTGGCCAACGCCACCATAAGGTCATTGGTGCTGCGTGCCTCCGCCACCGCACTGCGGGCGATCTGGCTGGAATCGCCGACCCGCCGGGTGATTTCGCCGATGGAGGCAGAAAGCTGGCTGGCGGTGGCGGCCACCGTCTGCACGTTCGTCGCGGTGTCGGCGACCGCCGACCGCACGTCGGTCATCCGGCGGCAGGTCTGCTCGGCGGTGGCGGACATCCCCTCCGACGCCTCGCGCATGTCGGCCGATGCGGCGCTGATGTGGCGTGACGCCTCCTTCACGCTGGCCTCGATGCTCGCGGTGATGGACTGGATGGTGCGCGACCGCTCGGCATCGGCCGCCCGCTTCATCGCGTCCTGTTCCTCCTGCAACCGGGCGATCTCGGCACTCTTGTCGCGGAAGACGCCGACGATCCCCGCCATTTCGGCGATTTCGTCGCGACCGCCGACCGCGGCGTCGGCAGCGAGATCGCCGCCGGCCACGGCGCGCATGGCGTCGATCACCCGCATCAGCCGCCGCGTCAACCGGTTGCGGACATAGAACCAGGCGATCAGCAGGCTCGACAGCACCACGACCGCTGCCGCCCCGCCCTGGACGGCGACCGCGCCGGAAATCGCGGTTTCGGTCCGCGTCACGTCGGCATCGGTGCGCTCCTGCTGGTGGGCGACCACCGAGTCGATGGTTCCGTTCAAGTCGGTGGTCAACCGCACCGTCTCGGCCAGCGATCCTTCGATGTCGGTGGTGATGCGCGCCTGCTCGTCGCGCAGACGGAAGACGCTGCCGGCGCCGGCACCGAACGCTGCGAGACCGTCGCGTGCCTTGACCAGCGACGGCCGGTCCGGGCTGTCCTTCGGCAGGGCGCCGATGGCGTTGTCGACTCGCAGCAACGCCCAATTGTACTTCGAGCGGATGTTGTTCAACGTCGCCCCATGGGGCACGCTGGAGGCGGCGGCGATCATGCCGAAGGCAAGGTTGCCGTTGGCCTGCACGTTCATCAGCTGGGTGATGACCGGCAGTTCCTCCTGCGCCAGCCGGCGGCCAAGCCCGGTTGCGGTTTCGACCACCTGCGCGGCGGCCAGATCGCCCACCACATTGTTGACCGACAGGGTCGACACCTCCAGCAGCGGCGCCACCAGATCGGTGAAATCCTCGTGCGCCATCACCGCGTCGGCGACCAGCGTGTTGAGCTTCTCCTCCAGCGCCAGCCGTTCGGCGGTGCGCTTGCCCAGCGTGTCGAGTGCAGCCCCCATGCGCTCCAGCAGCTTGGCGACCGCGTCCGCATCCGCGGCCATGCCGCCGCCCTGCCCGCCACTTCCTCCGCCGGCCTGGCTGCGTATCGCCCCGATGCGGTCGCGCAGGCCCGCCAGCCGTTTGGTCAGGCCGTCCATCCGCTCCGTCAGTTCCGCCGCATCGCGCGAGGCCGCCACCGCAGGCGCGTCGGCGGCGATCGCCGTGCTGTCTTTCGCCAGATTGAGCGAGCGGACGATGGCCGGCACGCTGCTGCGGCCGATCTCGCCCATCGATCGACCGGTCTCGGTCAACGACCACCATGCCATCACGCTGGCGAAGGCGGCGAGCATCGCCACCCCGCCGAAGGCCAGAAACAGCCGCCCCTGAATGCCGAGCCGAACACCCCGCAGCCCTCCGGCTGGCGCCAGTTGCGTCATGAACCTCTCCTATACGTTATCTTTATGTCGGCGAGCCGGATCGTTGAACGTCACGACAAGTTTGAAGGATGGTGTCGACCACCGTCAGTCGCGGCAAACCCTGATCGGGCTGCCGCCATCGGGCAGACATCGGAACCGCGTGGATCCTGTCATATCATGCGCGCTCATTTTCGTAAAGAAACATGCTTGTGCTACAAACAATATCGGGCGTACATATCAACCGTACGGAGTCGTAGGTCTCGCCGGGTGCCGGACCCGCCCGGCCCGTCTGGAATGAAGTCGGGAACCAGGCCGGGATGAACGCCGATGGGGCCGGCGGTTTTCGCTTTGATCCATTGCGCGCATCTGATTCACTCACGACCCTTTCGAGACCGGAGACAGCCCACCGATGGATGCGCGCCTGGACGCCGAACGCCGCCAGCAGGAAATCGTGGCCCTGGTCCATGCCAGAGGCATGGTGCAGATCCAGTGGCTGGCCGAACATTTCGACGTCACGCCGCAGACCATCCGCCGCGACATCGAGCATCTGGCCGGCCAGTCGGCCGTCCGGCGTTTCCGCGGCGGCGTCACCGTGCCGTCCAGCGTTGAGAACATCGCCTATTCAACCCGCCAGACCCTGATGGCGGAGGAAAAGCGTCGCATCGCCGATCTGGTCGCCCGCCATGTGCCGGAGGACGCGTCGCTGTTCCTCAACATCGGCACGACGACGGAGGCGGTGGCCCAGGCCCTGCTGGGCCACAAGCGGCTGCGGGTGCTGACCAACAACCTGAACGTCGCCACCATCCTGCACAAGAACACGAACTTCGCCCTGTCCATTGCCGGCGGCCTTGTGCGTGAGCGCGACGGCGGCATCATCGGCGAGGCGACGGTGGAGTTCATCCGCCGCTACAAGGTGGACATCGGCATCATCGGCATCAGCGGCATCGACAGCGAAGGCGACCTGCTGGATTACGACGAGCAGGAGGTCCGCGTCGCCCGCGCCATCATCGAAAGCTCGCGCCGGGTCTTCCTGGTCACCGACCACACCAAGTTCGGCCGCAACGCCATGATCCGGATGGCCGACGTCAGCGTGCTCGACGCGCTGTTCACCGACCGCCTGCCGCCAGCCGAGCTGTTGGAAGTGCTGAACAATGCAGACTGCCAAGTGCATGTCGCAGACGGCAGCGACGCGGCCAACGGTGACGGGGAGGAGGCCGAGGAGTAGGCGGATAACCCTCGTTTAAGCGAAACAGCTTCAAACGCGGCCCCCCTCGCCACGGCCCCGACGCCGCTTGCCGAACCGCGTCATCGCCTCCACTCTGTGGTGTTGGGCCTTGTGAAAAGCGGTTGGCCCACCGAACAGAGATGAGTAGGTGTGCGGTGATCATCGAAAGCGACCTCAAGCTCGACTTCAAGGATGTGCTGATCCGGCCGAAACGCAGCACGCTGCAGAGCCGCAACGACGTGGACGTCAACCGGACCTTCACGTTCCTGCACACCCAGCGCGACTGGACCGGCTTCCCGCTGATCGCCGCCAACATGGACGTCACCGGCAGCATGGGCATGGCCCGTGCGCTGTCGCGCTTCGGCGCGATGACCGCCCTGCACAAGCATTACAAGGCGGACGAGCTGGCAGCCTTCTTCCGCGAGGAGGCTGAATCCGCAACCCTGTCCAACGTCTTCTATTCGATGGGCATCGCCGAGGCCGACCACGACAAGTTCCTGGCGGTGAAGACCAAGGCGCCGGTGGGGAAGATCTGCCTGGATGTCGCCAACGGCTATACCGAGCGCTTCGTCGAGGTGATCGCCCGCCTTCGCCAGGAGAACCCGGACACCGTCATCATGGCCGGCAACGTCGTCACAGGCGACATGACGGAGGCGCTGCTGCTGGCCGGTGCCGACATCGTCAAGGTCGGCATCGGGCCGGGATCGGTCTGCACCACCCGCAAGATGACCGGTGTCGGCTATCCCCAGCTTTCGGCCATCATCGAATGCGCCGATGCCGCCCACGGGCTGAAGGGGCAGGTCTGCGGCGACGGTGGCTGCACCGTGCCAGGCGACATCTCCAAGGCCTACGGTGCCGGCGCCGACTTCGTCATGCTGGGCGGCATGCTGGCCGGCCATGACGAGTGCGAGGGTGAGATCCGCTACGAGGACCGGGACGGCAACCGGGTGCCGGTTGCCATGACCTTCTACGGCATGTCCTCCGACACCGCGATGCACAAATATTCCGGCGGCGTCGCCTCCTACCGCGCATCGGAAGGCAAGACGGTGGATGTCCCCTATCGTGGCCCGGTGGAGAACACGATGCAGGAGATCATGGGCGGCGTGCGCAGCATGATGACCTACATCGGCGCCACCCGGCTGAAGGAAGTGCCGAAGCGCACAACCTTCGTCCGCGTGGGCGCCCAATTGAACACAGTGTTTGGGAGCTGACAAATCCGGGGGATCGACGCCGCGGTTCTCCAGATGGGATCGCGTAAAGATTGAACCCGATCAGGGGCATTGCCCACATCGTCGAGCATCAGGCTATGGTTCCGCTCGTCTCGTGACGAACAGACGGAACCATAGCTTCTGGTTTTCCGTAATAATAGACTGTCGACTTGTTTCATTTGAAACGGCTATCGACGGTCCTTCCAACACCACTTTCCCTCAACGCACGAAACACATCCGATCAGCGCAGACACCATACATTTGAATGATTTGCCCTGTCACATCGGCAACAATGGGATTGGTAAGCTTGGCCGCTGCGAACACCAAGTGAGGGTAAGGGATATACATGCGCAAGAATGAACCCGCTTAAAATCGAACAAACCCAGACAAGGCCTTGAAGATCCAATAACCTGGAACAACGCAAGAATAGGAACAAAATGCAATACTATATAGAATGCGTAATTTCCGCGAACGATTCCGAAGAGTCTTCGGAATACTCCCTGAAAGAAATTGCCTTCTTTATAGATAGCTTCCTAAAAGGGAAAAATTATCTATACAGTGTAACTGTCCGTGACATCAAAGCTGGTAAGTATATTTACGAAAAAATTGGTCACCCAATGAACGGACAATGAATTTTATCCATTAATGTCAGCATATTATTATAGACATCGCAACTGCCAGAATACAATCTATTTTTCAAGTCATGGGCCAATCCACTGCAAGTAACGGTCTTTCAACAGAGCCATGCGACAGACTGGCTTCAGATGACGTAAGATCGGGCCCGGTTTAAAGCGCAACCTCCAATCTTCCGCCAAAAGATATTCTTTTTGGATATCAACGAAGCGCTCTCAAGGACTTGATCGAAATTTGAAGCGTAACGGAACGATGCTGCCGTCGTGCAAGACACGTGCAAATTTCCGATCTCCTCAGGGTGCATGTCACCGCAATCCTGCTCCCCCAATCGAAGGCCGAAGAACTTTTCTCGAAGCACATTATGCGGCGGCATCATATTTCGCCACTGATGGCTTACCAAACAAACTTATGACGTTTTCGAATAATTCTTATTAACAACCCGCAGGACGTAACAGTAATAAAATAAGTAATGCGGAAAAGTTAATTTCGCGATTCAGCTTATATAGTGAGAAAATTCACCTTCATCATATGATATATCTTTTGCACTATTTTAAAAGCAGCTTTTTGACAGCGCACGAAACACATTCCTTCAGCGCGAAAACCATACATTTGGATGATTTCCGGCCCAAAAGGCTGGAATATCAATTTTGCGCAAGAACATGATGGCGGTGTCGATGGAGTCGGACAGAAAGGCTAACGAGCAAACAAACAGGTCTTTGTTGGTCTCGGAGTAAATAATGGGCAGAAGTATGGAAGACCCCGGTCACGCATCGGGATATCACAATCAAGCCTCCCCCCTGACCGCCGGCTCGTTTCAAGGGCCTTAAAGCATGATGGCAACTCCCTTGCCCGGCCATCTGCATATTCTCGATGCCATGCGAACGGACGGGTTCGAATGAAGCCATAAAGGACATCTTCAAAAGAAAACACAATACCCAACAGAGAAAACCCAAGCCTTACCGTTCAATTAGCAAAAGGGACCACAGATGTTTTCCCAGTTATCAAAGAAAAGTGACGCCGAATCAGTCTTGAAATCGTTGGATCGCTCGCAAGCCGTCATCGAATTCGATATGGACGGGACAATCCTGGCCGCCAATGGAAATTTCCTCGCAACGGTCGGCTATACCTTCGAAGAAATCAAAGGAAAACATCACAGTATTTTCGTAGAAAAAGCCTTTCGCGATAGCCCGCAATACCAGGATTTTTGGACTACATTGAAAAATGGCCAGTTCATACGCACGCAGTTCAAGCGCATCGGCAAGGACGGTAGGGAAGTCTGGCTTGAGGCCTCCTACAACCCTGTCTTGCGCAAGGACGGCACTCCCCGGAAGGTGATCAAATATGCGACGGACATAACCGCGCAGAAGCGGGAATACGCCGATCTCCTTGGGCAGATCAATGCAATCAAAAAGTCGCAAGCCGTGATCGAGTTCAATCTTGATGGAACGATCATCACCGCCAATGAAAATTTCCTGTCCACCGTTGGGTATAGCTTACAAGAAATAGAAGGAAAACATCACAGTATTTTCGTCGAAAGCGAACTAAGGGGAAATTCAGAATACAATTTCTTCTGGGAAAAGCTTCGCAATGGAGAATTTCAACGGAAACAATGGAAAAGAGTCGGCAAGGAAAATCGAATCATTTGGCTTGAAGCCAGCTACAATCCGATCTACGACCTGAATGGCGCTCCCTTCAAGGTTGTAAAATTTGCCACCGATATCACCGATCAAGTGAAAATTTTGACAGATCTCAACAAAATGATCGATGTGAATTTTACCGAGATTGAAACCGCAATCTCGCAATCGGACTCCCTCGCCCTGTCCGTCGGATCGGCTGCGGGACAGACATTCGGCAACGTCCAGACCATCGCTGCCAGCGCCGAAGAACTGTCTGCATCGATCGGCGAAATCTCAAACAGTATGGTCAAATCCCAATCCGCCACGGATCGCGCAGTGGAGCAAACCCTTTCAGCCGATATGTCAGCGCAACGCCTTGCCCAGACAGCCGACGATATGGGAAACATCCTCGGCTTGATCCAATCGATCGCCGCGCAAATCAATCTTCTGGCCTTGAACGCCACCATAGAGGCCGCCCGCGCGGGTGAAGCCGGCAAAGGTTTCGCCGTCGTGGCCAATGAGGTGAAGAACCTTGCCGGTCAGGCCGCCAAAGCCACCGAGCAGATCGGACATGAAATCGAGAGAGTCCGATCGACGTCGCATGATGTTGTTTGCGCTCTTGACGGGGTCACAAGCGCCATCGAGGCAGTGCGCCAGAACGTATCGATCACGGCGTCCGCCGTCGAAGAGCAGACGGCCGTCACCCGCGACATGTCTCACACCATGCAAAACGCAGCCATCGCCGTCGAAACGATCACCGGGAACATCGCTCAGATCTCCGCCGCCATCGGTCAAAGTGCCGATGCGCTGCTGAAGACCAGGGAAGCGGCGCAGATACTGGCGCGTTGAGAAACGAAGAAATCAAGGCAGACCATAATGCACACCGCCATCGCCGACGCCCTGCGGGAGTCCCTCGCCACCCCAAGCCAATGGTTGAGGATGGTATTTCAACCCCAGTACGCCCTGGACGGCAGTCGTCGACTGGTCGGTACGGAAGCTTTGGTCCGGTGGAGGCATCCGCGGCTGGGAGAGGTGTCGCCGGCCAAATTCATCCCCATTGCCGAAATGACCAACCTGATCGTCGATCTGGATCGGTTCGTTTACAGGCGGATTGTTACGCTGATACAGGCATGGCAGGCGGTCGCGCTCAATTTCCCGCCGATCAGCATCAACATCTCGCCTTTGTCTTTCTGCATGCCTGGCTTCATCGACGGGCTCATTCAAAGCGTCGAGGATGCGGGCATTCCCCATCATTCCTTGATGGTTGAAATCACAGAACGTACGTTTTTGGAGATCAATCCTGTATCTTTGGCAAAAATTGAGGCTATGAAGCAGGCAGGAATCAAAATTTCCATTGATGATTTTGGCGTTGGGTACTCTTCTTTCTCATATGTCAAAAATCGCATCCCATCGGAGATAAAAATCGATAAGAGTTTCGTTTCTGGTATAGGATTGTCACAAGAAGATGAGGCGATCATTCAATCAATAATTACTCTTGGCGACTTTCTCAGTCTTAAAGTAATTGCAGAAGGCATTGAAACCGAATCTCAACTTGACTGTCTACGAACGATGGGCTGCAAATTCGGTCAAGGCTATCTCCTTTCCTTCCCTCTGGAGTTTGAGGACTATACAAGATTCCTTTCAAATCAGACTCTGACCGCAAACTGAATTTCCACACTCCAACGCAACATATAGGTTAAGTAGAAATGTCTGATTGAAAATAATATACTCAATGCCCATCAGAAAATTATATAGAATAATTCATAAACGCGACTCTCCACACCATCGCGCATACTTGTGATTTTTCATTTTTTGAAAAACTGAAAAATATTCATAATTCTTTCATATAATTTCTTTAATATGCGTGCGGTTCTCGAACTTTGAGAGGCGCACACGAGGGAGACAATGACGGCTGATAGTTATCTAAATCTAACAACAAGAGGATTAACTCAGAATAAAGCGAAGGAATATTGGTCAGACCATGTTGGAGATGCTTGCTATAATGTAAAGATTGACTTCAAGAATGATGAGCTATTTGAAGCAGACGTGGATTGTAAGCCATCAAATTTTGGGACTCTGACTCATTTTCGTCTGTCCGGAACTCACGAAGTGGATCGAACCCCATATCACATATCAAAGGATAATTCAGAATCAATTTGCATTGCTCTTGTACTGGATGGTAATGCAGAAATATCATGTGGTGCGCGCGGCCTTACATGGAATCAAGGCAGCGTTTACTGTGGGTTGAACTCAATCCCTTATCATTTGATCACGGATCGTCAACTGATCTTCACTGCGATCTATTTCGATACTTCGTACATGAAATCCATCATCCCCAATCCCGAGCTCCTGCACCTGAGGGAAATGCCCACGGCGACCGGATGGGGCGGGGCTCTGGCATCCATGATGAGGGAGATCACGCCGCGAACCATCGATCATCTTGCCCTCCCTCCCAGTGCCGTCGCGGATCATGTCCTGGGACTGCTGGCCCTGTCGATCGGTCCTGAAATCGATCATCTGACCAGCAGTCAGCGCTCGTTGCGTGAAAGGCTTCGCCAGGATATGCGCGACCGCCTTTTCGATCCGTCATTGAACCCGACAAGCTTTGCCGCCGAGCATGGAATTTCCGTGCGGACCCTTCATGCGGTGTTCACCGTTTCGGGCAACAGCTTCATGCGGGAATTGCTCGGCATGCGTCTTGAGCGGGCACGCTCGTTCCTGGAAAACCGCAGATATGATACCAAAACGATTGCGGAGATCGCTCTCCTTGTCGGCTTCGTGAATGCCGACCATTTCACCGCCCGATTCCGCAAGGCCTTCGGAATGCCCCCGACCGAATGGCGCAAACGAAGGGCCGGGCTTTGAGACCGTTGCTGCCCTGTCCGACTCTTGTCTCTTGGTCCTGTTCCGTTCTACTGATTGAGTGAGCGGCGAATCGGATTTTTGCAGGAACGAGAGTGCTTATGGACGGGGTGCCCGGCAGCGGAGCGGACGTGATCCGCGCCCAGTTGCCGACCCTTCCGGACACGCCCGGCGTCTATCGGATGCTGGCGGCCGATGGGTCGGTCCTTTATGTCGGCAAGGCGAAGAACCTGAAACGACGGGTGGCCAGCTACACCCGGACCGACGGGCTGCCCAACCGCACCCGGCGGATGGTGTCGCTGACCCGATCCATGGAGTTCGTCACCACCCACACCGAGGCCGAGGCGCTTCTGCTGGAAGCGAACCTGATCCGCAGCCTGCTGCCGCCCTTCAACATCCTGGTGAAGGACGACCGCTCCTTTTCCTACATCGTCATTGGGAAAGGACATGACTTCCCCCGCCTGATGCATCACCGCGGCAGCGCCGAGCGGCGCGGCACCTCGGGCAAGGGCAATCGCCGCGAATCCGACCTGTTCGGCCCCTATGCCTCGCCGCATCTGGTCGGCATGACCATCGCCGCCCTGCAACGTGCCTTCCTGCTGCGCACCTGCGACGACGGAATCTTCGCCTCGCGCACCCGGCCCTGCCTGCAACACCAGATCAAACGTTGCTCCGCTCCCTGCGTCGGCCGCGTCGATGAAGAGGACTATGCCGCCCAGGTCCAGGGCGTGCGCGACGTGCTGTCCGGCCGCAGCGCCGAGGTGCAGGCGGAGTTCGCCCGCCACATGCTCGACAGCTCCGACCGGCTGGAATACGAGGATGCCGCCCGCTGGCGCGACCGCATCCGCGCCCTGACCGCGCTGCAAAGCCGGCAGGACATCAATCTGGAGGACACGCTGGGCGATGCCGACGTGCTGGCCCTGCACCGGGAGGGCGGTGCGGCCTGCGTCCAGGCCTTTTTCTTCCGCGGGGGCCGCAACCAGGGCACCCGCGCCTTCTTCCCCCGCGTGGATGCCGAGGAGGAACCGGGCGACATCCTGGCGGCCTTCGCCGCCCAGCTCTATGCCGATACCCCGCCGCCGGGCCTGCTGCTGCTGAGCGACCCGGTCGAATCAGCGGAGCTGCTCGAGGAGGCGCTGAGCCTGTCCGCCGGGCGCCGCGTCGCCGTCGAATGTCCGAAACGCGGGCCGAAGCGCCGCGCGGTCGAACACGCGCAGACCAACGCCCGCGACGCCCTGGGCCGCCGGCTGGCCGAGCGCTCCACCCAGGCAACGCTGCTGGAGGGGGTGGCGCGTGTCTTCGGCCTGCCCGACGCGCCGCGCCGGGTCGAGATCTACGACACGTCGCACATCCAGGGCTCCTTCCCGGTCGGCGCCATGGTGGTGGCCGGGCCGGAGGGGTTCCAGCGCAATGCCTACCGCCGTTTCTACATCCGCGATCCCGACGCCGCCGGCAACGATTACGCCATGCTGCGCGAGACCTTCACCCGCCGCTTCCACCGCAGCAACGAGTCAGGCCGGGATTCCGGGCCCGATTCTACCCAGTGGCCCGACCTCGTCCTGATCGACGGCGGGCTGGGGCAGTTGAACGCGGTGAAGGACGAGCTGGCGATGCTTCAGATCACCGACATCCCGCTGGTCGCCATCGCCAAGGGACCGGACCGCAACGCCGGACGGGAGCGTTTCTTCCGTCCCGGCCAGCCGCCGCTGACCCTGGAGCCCAACGACCCGGTTCTGCACTTCCTGCAGAGGCTGCGCGACGAAGCCCACCGCACCGCCATCGACAGCCACCGCGCCCGGCGGATGAAGGCGATCTCACACAGCCGCATCGACGGCATCCCCGGCATCGGCCCGGCCCGCAAGAAGGCGCTGCTGCATCATTTCGGCAGCGCCACCGCCGTCGCGTCCGCCGGGCTGAAGGATCTGGAGGCAGCCCCCGGCATCAGCGAGGCCATCGCACGGAAGCTCTACGAGCATTTCCACGGATAGGCGGTTACGGCACACTCTTCCCCGTGAACGGATTCCAGCCCAGCGCCGCCAGCGCCGCCCAGGCAGTGGCGCCCAGATGGGGCCGGCGGTAATAGAGGAAGTCGTCGGTCTTGCTGTCCGGCCCGATGGCGAGCCCGGTGGACAGCACCTGCGGCCGGGTGGCGTAAAGATAGCCGCCGGGGCTGATCTCCTTCAGAATCTCGCCGAACAGCCGGTCGGCATCGCCGCGGCGGCCGACGCTGCGGTAGGCGAGAGCCGCCTGCGCCGTGCCCTCCACCCACATGCCGTCGCGGTCGTCGTTGAAGTCGAACCCGCCGTCGGCGCCATGGGCGCGTTCCGCATAGGCGAGCGCGGCCCGCCATGCCTCCGGTGCCTTCGGCAGCAGCAGCGGCCAGAGCTGCGCATCGAGGCCGGAGGTGGAGGTGCTGACCGTCACGCCGTCCGGCATGGTGCCGATGGGGAAATGGTCGCCGCCCGCCGCCCACAGCGTGTCGAGGAAGGCACGCGCCTCGCGCTCCGGCCCGGCGAAATCGTCGCCCGAACTCTTGCCAAGCCAGGCGAACAGCGCGACCAGGTCGGTGTTGTGCTCCGTCGACTTCCAGGTGAGCGGCTGCGGCGCATCGTCGAAGCCCTGGACGCCGCCGTTGAAGCCGCCGGGACCGCGCGGGTCGCGGGTGTGCTCGACCACCCAGCGCGCCAGTTCGGCGGCACCGTCGTGGAAGCGTTTCTCGCCGGTGGCGTCGGCCAGCGTCAGCAGGGCCAGCCCGGCCCAGGCGACGTTCCCCGTGGCGGTGCCGACCTGATAAGGGTCTTCGCCCCAATGGTTGCCGACGGCATCCCACCAGCCGTTGGGCGGGATCGGCCGCTGCTTCTGCGCGCCAGCCCGATAGGTGTTGCGCAAACGTCCCTTCCAGCCGGCGCGGTCGAGCGACACGGCATCGAGCAGTGCCTCGCCGATGCGCAACGCCTTGTCGCGCTGGCCGCAGGCGGTCAGCGCCATGATGGCCAGCGCATTGTCGTAGGTGAAGGCGGCATTGGCCAGCGCCGGCTCCGAGGTCGGGCCGGGCGCATAGGAATTGTCGTAGCTGCGCAGGAAAAGCGGCCCGCGCCCGGACACCTCGTCGACGCGCGACGCAAGCGTGCCGCAGGTCTTCTGCGCCAGCTCCTTTGCCGGCGGGACGGGCGCAGCCGGCGCCGGACCGGCCATCAGGACGGAAACTCCAAGGAAGACCGCCGCGACGGTGGCGCGGCCGAACCGCTGCCCCCGCCGTGGGAGCTTTCGCAGGAGGCTGACACGCTTGGACATCGACACCGCCGGCCAGTTCAAGGAAGCCCCAGATATGGCCCCTTTGCCAGCCGACGGCAACCGAACGCAGCTCTACCCTCCCCCACCCTGGGAGAGGGTAGAGCCGCCCCGCTTACAGCGGCGCCAGACCGGCCATGATGTGCGTCTTGCGCTCGGCATAGGCGCTGCCCAGCTCGGCGGCACGGTCGTCGTCCAGGGCCTCCTTGGCCTCCTCGAACAGCTCCTCCTCCTCCTCGTCGAGGTGGTGTCGGACCAGCTCGCCCAGCACCTGGAGCTTTTCCTTCCACCCGCTGTCGGTCGTCTTCATCGCGTTCAGTTCGTCAAGCAGGCCGTTGATGAGGTGATGCTCGTTCAGCCCCTCGACGGTTTCCGACTTCGCTTCCTTCGCCTTCTTCAGAGAAGCGTAGAAGACGCCCTCCTCCACCTTCGAATGGGCCCACAGCTCGCGCTGCAGTTCCTCGAACACGGCGCGGCCGCTGCCGTTGGCCTTCTCGGTCTTGTCCAGAAGGCCGCGGATGGTGTCGTGGTCGGTCTTGATGCGGGCGAAGATGTCGGCCTGGGTACCGGTGGTCTTGCTGGCCATCGTCGGGGTCCTTGGCAATTGAGGGCGATCGTTCTTGGAACATGGTGAACGGTTGCCAATAGAACCCCGTCACGGCCGGACTGTTCCCGGCCGCGTCCCTTTCGCCATGGCCTTACACCTTTACCCGCGCGGATGCGTTTCCACGAATTCACGCAGGGTGTGCATCAACTCAACCGCATGGCCGACCTGCCCATGGGCGCACGCCTCCGCGATGTCGTCGGCGATGATGTGGGCGATGCGGTCGGCCCCGCCGGGGCAATGGGCAAGGCAATGGCCCATCTCCACCGCCACCATTTCCGGAACATGTTCGTGTTCGGCAATCGCGTCGATCTCGGCTTCGGTGAGATCGCTCAGCGCGATGCAGTCCTTGATCGTCAACATGGCGCGTTCCTCCCGGGAACGGCCGGACCGCCCTGCTGGCAGGGTCGGAAAACGGTCCTGCGTGAAACGGCACCCTGCAAATGCCGGAGCCGCGCGGCCCCCCCCCGCCAACTGTGGGCGACGGGAAAACCGCGCGGCCGAAGACCGGCAAAAATCAGTGAGCCATCAGAACCGGCAGCCCGGCGTGGTTCAGCACGTAGCGCGTGACACCGCCCAGGATCATTTCCCGCATCCGGCTGTGGCCATAGCCGCCCATGACAAGCAGGTCGGCGCCCAGCTCCACGGCTTTCTTGGTGACCGTCTCCCCAACGGGTTCCGATCCCGGATGCAATACAGTTAACTCCGGGTTAACCCCTTGCCAAGCGAGATATTGGGCAATGCGACGTCCTGTCGCGCCCTCGGTCACGGAAGTTTCGGCGGTCAGCACATGGGTGCGGTCGGCGCTGCGCAGGAAGGGCAGAGCCGCGGCGACGGCGCGCGTCGCCTCCGTCTTGCCGTTCCAGGCGACGGCGACGGTGTGGCCGATCTCCGCCGGCAGGGTTTTCGGCACCAGCAGCACCGGCCGGGCGGAGCCCAGCAGCGCCGTTTCCATGGTGGTGTAGCCCTGCGTGTCGGCCTCGATGGAGGTGTGGGCGCAGACGATCAGGTCGGACAGGCGGCCTTCCGCCGGCACGACGTCCTCGATCCGGCCGATCACCTCGCGCCAGGAGGCGGACGGCGCCTCGACCCCGCCGGGAACGTCGCGAATCTCGAACCCGGCCTCGGCGACCGCGCTGTCGAAATGGCGGCGGGCGGCGGCGCGATGGTTGTTCGACTCCGTCTCCGCCGCGCGCATGATCTCGTCCACCATGGCGCCCGACATGCCCTCGCCCAGCATCGGCACGGCGTCGCGCGGATCGAGGCGGACGAACAGGCCGACGAGGTGGGCGTCGAAGTCCCGCGCCACCGCCACCGCGCCCTTCAGGGCGACCGGATCGTTGTCACTGCCGCACAGCGGCACAAGGATGGTCTTGTAGGTCATGGACTCCTCCCGGACCGGTTCGAGCGGCCCTTCCCGGACGGCGGCGGCCCGTCCGCCGGTCTGGCGGGCGATTTTCACCCCTGCCGTCATTCACCCCGTCGTCGCTGCGGTCCGCAGCCCGGGGCGGAGGCTGCCAACCTTTGAGATATGGCCCTTAACGCGTTGTCTCACCTCGAATTAGGCCAAGCTTGCACGGGCGTCGTCCAGCACATCCGACGCAACCCTGCCAGAATCCAGGCGCGCCCAGCCGATGCTCCCCAGATCGTAGGATTCCTGCCGTTCCACCACCTCGGCGGTGGCGTCGGAGGCATCGTTGCGACGATTGGTCACACGTTCCACCCGCTCCGTCAGCGGTGCCTCCAGCCAGATGCCGTCGAAACGGACACCGGCCCCGGCCGCGACCTCCGCGATCCGGTTGCGCTCGTCGGGCCGGGCGCTGACCGCATCGACCACCACGGCATGGCCGGCGGCCAGCACCGCCGCAGCCCGCCGGTAAAGCTCGCCATAGACCCGCTCCGTCATCGCCGCGGCATAGCCCTCCGCCGGCAGCCGGTCGTTGTCGGCCACCCCGCACAGCCGCTTGCGCAGCACGTCGCTGCGCAGGACCACCGCGCCGGGCGACGGTCCCAACTCCGGCGCGATCCCCTGGGCCAGCCGCGTCTTGCCGCTGCCGGACAGCCCGCCGACGGCGACCAGCCGCGCCGGCACCGGGTCCAGCGCGTCCAGCGCCTGATCCAGATAGCGCCGTGCCTCACCGGACAAAGCCTCGTCCGCCGCGCCTGCCAGCCGCAGCGCCGCGCCCGACACCTTGGCCCGCACCGCCGCCCGCAGCGACAGGAACAGCGGCAACGCCGCCAACCCGGCGCAATCGCCCGTTTCTTCCAGATAGCGGTTCAGCACGGCATTGCCCAACGGGCGCAGCCCGCGGTGATCCAGGTCCATCAGCAGGAAGGCGAGATCGTAGAAGACATCGGCCACCGCCAGCGCCTCGTCGAACTCGATGGCGTCGAACAAGGTCGGCTCGCCGTCCAGCAGGACGATGTTGCGCAGATGCATGTCGCCATGGCCGTGGCGGACGAATCCCGTCCGCCGCCGTTCCTCCAGCACCGGCGCCAGCCGGTCGAGCGCATCGCCGGTGCGCTCCCCCAGCTGGTCCACCACCGCTGCGGGAAACAGGTCCGGAGCGGCCCTCAGATCCATGACATTGCCGTCGGCCACCGCCCGCATTGCCTCCACACCGCCGCCGTCCGGCCGGGGCTGGGCGTCGCGGTGGAAGGCGGCGATCCGCTCGGCGAGACGTCGCATCAGGACGGGGGTCAGCGCCTGCCGCTCAGCCAAGCGGTCGAACAGCGCCTCGTCCGGGAAGCGCGCCATCGACACCAGCCAGTCGACGGCTCCGCCTGCGCCCTCCCTCTCGTCCAGCCGCAGCCGGCCATCGTCGCCGCGGCGGATGGCGGCCACGCCGCGATAGAGCGCCGGCGCGGTGCGGCGGTTGATCGCCAGTTCCTCGACGCAGGCGGCGTGGCGCTTCTCGACTGTCGAATAGTCGAGATAGGGATAGCGCACCGCGCGCTTCAGCTTCAGCGCCCGGTCCCCTGCCAGGAACACCGATGCCGCATGGGTGTCGATCCGCTCAACCGCCAGACCGCCATGGGTGCGCGGATCGCCGAGAAAGGCGATCACCTCCTCTTGCTGCCCGGCGGCGGAACACCGGCCGGCGGACGGTTCGGCGGGATGCGCGGTCATAACCATAGAATAACAGACCATGATCCTGCCCCGCTCCTGCTTTCATGGTTGAAACGCAGATGGCGATGACGACATCCTAGGGGTAGTGCCGATACACCATGGGTCAGATGCCGCGCCCCTTCGTTATAGTGGCCGGACCTCATGGTCCGACCCGATTTGCCATAAAGAGGGCCATGGGGAGGGGGTGCCCGTGAAACGCCTGCGCAGCAGCCATCGGAGAAACCGCCGGCCGGCCGTCCTGGCCGCCAGTCTGCTCGGGCTCGCCCTGACGGGGGGCGGTGTTGCGCGGGCGGAGTCGATCGACACGGACGGCCGCTTCGGCAACTGGGCGCTGGGTGGCCTCGCCTACAGCCTGCAGCCACCGCCGGAAAGCAGCCTTACCGTCCTCAACAGCAAGATGCGGATCGGATCGTCGCTGGTCCCGCAGATCGAACCCTATGTCAACATCCAGCCCTGGATCGGACCGGGTGCCGGCAGCAGCCTGACCCCGCGCAGCGCCGTGACCGGCTTGTCGGGCGGCCTTTCCGGGGGCATGAGCGGCGGCGTGCTCGTGGACGTGCCGCTCGGCTCCTTCGTCTTCACCCCCAGCCTCGGGGCCGGAACCCTGCCCACCGCCCGGCGCGAAGGCGGTCCCACCACGGAATTCCGCTCGCAGCTGGAACTGGGCTATGAGTTCGACAACAAGTCGCGCTTCAGCCTGGGCTACAGCCGCATCGTCAACGACGCCGCGGCAGGAGATCCGGCTGCCGGCACCAACAACGTCTTCGGTTTTTACTACCGCCTGCCTTTCGGCGGCCCCTGACCGCCCGGACAAGGCCAGGACATCGTGCCGCGGAGCCCGGTGCGGTGAAAACGCGCGCAACGGTAGCGTCTTAACCGCATTTTAAACATGGTTGGCTCAAGTGGACGCGGACCGCACGCTCCCTGGGGAACCCACCATGGCCACCAAGCGCAAGACCGCCTCCTCCGCCGCTCCCGCAACCGCTCCCGCCGCTGCCGCCAATGCACCGGTGTTCGAGGCTCCGGTGGAAAGCTGGGCAGACACCATCCTGCGCACCAACTTCGCGTCGGTGGAACAGGACAGCATCGTCCTGCTGCAGGCGGCCGGCGCCCTTCTGGAATCGGACTCGCCGGACAAGGTGACCATCACGCTGGACCAGAACCTGAAGCTGTGGATCGCCATCAAGACGGTCCTGCTGAACAGCGACTGCCCGGTGGAGCCGGAGGTGAAGGCCAACCTGCGCAATCTGGCGCAGTATGTCGTGTCCACCACCATGCTGGCGACCCAGGGCGCCATCGAGACGGCCAAGCTGGTCTCGCTCGCCCGCCTGAACATGAACATCGCCGAGGGGCTGCTGAGCGGCCACCGCAACCGCATGATCCAGGAGCGCGCCTACCAGATCTGGGAAGAGGATGGCCGCCCCGGGGGCCGCGAACAGGAACACTGGCTGCGCGCCGAGGCGGAGGTCTCCGGCCTGTTCAAGGTCCAGTCCTGACGGACAACTGAAGCGGGTTTACGCAACACCGCCATACCGCCCCGGCATGACCGCCCGTGTCGCGACACCGTGACGCGGGCGGCAACGCTTGGTAGGCTCGGCGCACCGTGACAGCCCCGCCTCAGACCACCAACCCCACACACGAACGCGTCGACAACACACCCCGCGGCATCGCCTCGATGCTGATGTCGGTGCTGTTCTTCTCGCTGATGAATGTCCTGGCGAAGCTCCTGATGGACCGCTTCCCGGTGACCGAGGTGATGTTCTTCCGCAGCCTGTTCGCGCTGATCCCGGTCTGCCTGTCGATCCATCTCGGCACCGGATTCGCCACCACGCTGCGCACCCGCTATCCCTGGGGCCATATGGGGCGGTCGCTGATCGGGCTGACGACCATGGTCGCCATGTTCTGGTCCTTCCACCTGCTGCCGCTGGGCGACGCCATCGCGCTGAACTTCGCAGCACCGCTGTTCCTCACCGCCCTGTCGGTGCCGCTGCTGAGCGAAAAGGTCGGCATCCATCGCTGGAGCGCCGTTCTGGTCGGCTTCGCCGGTGTGCTCATCATCGTGCGGCCGAGCGGCGACGTGCTGAACCTGGGCGCCATCATCGCGCTGTGCGGTGCGCTCACCAACGCGCTGGCGATGATCGCCATCCGCCAGCTGAGCCGGACGGAACGGCCGGACACCATCGTCTTCTATTTCACCCTGCTGACCACCGTCCTGCTCGGGCTGTCGCTGCCCTTCTCCTGGGTCACGCCGGACCCGATGGACTGGCTGCTGCTGCTGGTGACCGGCCTGTTCGGCGGCTGCGGCCAGCTGATGCTGACCCGCGCCTATTCGCTGGCGCCGGCCGCCGTGGTGGCGCCGCTGAACTATACCTCCTTGCTGCTGGCGGTCGTCTTCGGCTGGTTCATGTGGGGCGAGGTGCCGACCGCGACCATGGCCGCCGGGGCCGCCGTGGTGATGGCGAGCGGCCTCTACATCCTGCATCGCGAGACCCGGCGCCGCACCACCGTGACCAAGCCGCTGCCGGCCGGTGACGGCGACTGAGTTTCCAGTTGCCCGAAATTTCAGCCGACCGCCGCGCGTCATAGTTTCGCCATCCCGCGATGATGGGCTGTACCATCGATTACGAGGTGAACGAACCGGCAGGCGAAAACCACCGGCGGCGCCTATATGATTGGTTCGCGCGAGCATCACCAGACCGCGGCAGTCGACCCGCCGGACCGGTGGCCTTACGGCGCGAAGGGGGCGGCATGAAGCAGAACGAGCGACGCAGCGACGCCGGAGCTGAGCGTGGGCGGGACACAGACCCGGCAGACGACTTGGCGGACGGCGTGACGGAACCCCGGTTCCGCCTTGCCCAGGCGCGCGCGGCGCTCCTGTGGGAACGGCTGGGGCCGGCTCTTTGGGCGCCGCTGTCGGTGCTGGGCGCCTTCCTGGCGCTCGCCCTGCTCAACCTGCTGATTCTGCTGCCGGGCTGGCTGCATGGGCTGGCCCTGCTGGTGCTGGCCACCGCCTTCCTGTGGGCGCTCACCATCGGACTCCGGCGTTTCCACACCCCGGTCGAGGAAGAGGCCCGCCGCCGGCTGGAGCGGGACAGCGGTCTTGCCCACCGTCCGCTGCACACCCTGCGCGACCGCCCCGCCGGCAACGACCCGACCGCGCAAGCCCTGTGGCGCCTGCATCAGGAACGCACGCGCGCCGCCATGCGCGGCCTCCGCGTGGCGTGGCCGGGAACCGAGGTGCCCTCGCACGACCGCTTTGCCCTGCGCGCCCTGGTGATCCTGACGCTGGTGGTCGCAGGAGCAGCCGCCTGGGGTGACTGGCGCCCGCGGATCGCCGCCGCCCTGACTCCGCAATTCGCCGGCGGCACCGCCACCGCGGCGGCGACGCTGGATCTCTGGATCAACCCGCCCGACTACACCGGCCTGCCGCCCGTCTTCCTGAAATCCGGCTCCACTGCGAAGCCCGCCGCCCAGCCGGCCACCACCGAGCATCCTGTCGGCACCCCTGCAGCGGACCAGCCGGTCCACATCCCGCAGGGCAGCTTGGTTCTTGCCCGCGTCACCGGCGGCAACGGCACCCCCAGCCTGGAAGCCAGCGACCAGACCGGCCCGTTCGAGGCTGTGGACTCCAGCAATTTCCAAGTGCAGAAGCCGGTGACCGGCGGCACCCGCATCGCCGTCACCCAGGGCGGGCGGACGCTGGGCTCCTGGCCGATCCAGGTGGTGCCCGACCGCGCGCCGATCATCGCCCACGCCAGCCCGCCCGCCGCCGGCGAACGCGGCGCGTTGAAGCTGGACTATGCCGCCCGCGACGATTACGGCCTGACCGAGGTGAAGGCGCAAATCCGCCTTGCCCCGGAGACACCGCCCGCCCCTGCGCCCGGCACGGCGAAACCCGACGCAGCGCCCAAGCCAGACAAGGCCGGCACCGAGCAGGTGCTCGAATTCCCGCTGTCGCTCCCCGGCGTCCGCCCGAAGGACGCGCGCGGCACCGCCTTCCAGGATCTGACCGCCCATCCCTGGGCCGGCATGCCGGTGACGGTGCGGCTGACCGCGACCGACGGCGCCGGCCAGACCGGCCACTCGGAGGATGCAGCGATCATCCTGCCGGAACGCAGCTTCAACCATCCCGTCGCCCGCGCCATCGTCAACCAGCGCAAGATCCTGACCCGCAATCCGCAGGGGTCCCGTGTCCAAGTCGCCCGTGCGCTGGCGGAGATCTCCGCCCGTCCCGACAGCTACGGCAATGACATCGTCGCCTTCCTGTCCCTGCGCACCGCCCTGGCGCGGCTGATGCTGGACCAGAGCGCCGAGGCCGTCCCCGCCCTCCAGCAGCTTCTGTGGGAAACCGCGCTGCGCATCGAGGACGGCGGCCTGTCGCTGGCCGAGAAGGACCTGCGCGACGCCGAAAAGCGGCTGTCCGAAGCTCTGGACAAGAACGCCTCCGACGAGGAGCTGAACCGCCTGATGGACGAGCTGCAGGCGGCGCTCGACAAGTTCATGGACGCCATGGAACAGCGGATGATGGAGGCCCTGCAGCGCGGCGAGCAGATCCCGATGGTCCCGCCGGAGATGGCGGACAGGATGACCGACCGCAGCGACCTTCAGCAGATGCTCGACCGCATGCGCGAGATGGCGCAGACGGGGTCGCGCGACGCCGCCCGGCAGATGCTGTCCCAGCTCCAGCAGATGCTGGAGAACATGCGCTCCGGCGCCATGGCCCAGATGAACCAGCAGAACGGCCAGCAGCAGCAGAACCAGACCTGGGAGATGATGCAGCAGTTGCAGAAGCTGGCGCAGCAGCAGCAGCAGCTCCTCGACCAGAGCTTCCGCCAGTCGCAGGAGTCGATGGACCAACAGGGGCAGCAGGGCGACCAGCCCCGCGGCCGCCAGCCCAACCAGCGCCGGAACCAGCAGGGCCAGCAGCAGCAGAATTCCGGCAGCCCGACCATGCAGAAGCAGGCCGAGCAGCAGGAGGCGCTGCGGCGTCAGCTGGGCGAGCTGATGCGGCGCATGGGTGAACAGCAGGGCGGCGAGATCCCGCAACCGCTCGGCCGCGCCGAACGCGCCATGCGCGACGCCGCCCAGGCCTTGCAGCAGGGCTCCCCCGGTGCTGCAGTTCCGTCGCAGACCGAGGCGATGGAACAGCTTCAGCAGGGCATGCAGGGGATGGCCGAGCAAATGGCCCAGCAGATGATGGGCCAGGGCGGCCCGGCGATGATGGGCCAGCAGGGCCAGATGCCCCGCCAGGGCCGGGGCCGCGACCCGCTCGGCCGCCGTCCGTCCGGCTACGGCATGCAGGATTCCAACGACGTGAAGATCCCGGAGCAGTCGGAACTCCAGCGCGCCCGTGAAATCCTCGACGAACTCCGCCGCCGCTCCGGCCAGTACGGCCGCCCGCAGGAGGAACGCAACTACATCGACCGGCTGCTGAAGCAGTTCTGACGGCCCGCTTTCAGCGCTGCTGACACAAGAAACGGGACCGGCGCAAGCCGGTCCCGCTCAACAGACGCTTTCAAGCTGTCCTGACCGTCATTGCTCGGGACGGTCGTCGTCCGGATTGTGGTTGGCGGCGTGGTCCTGCATCTGTTCGGTCTGCACGGCCTTGCTGTCCAGGCCGCGGGCGTCGGAATGACGGGACTTGTCGCGGTTCGACAGCACCATGTTGTCGCCGATGGCGCCGGCCGGCAGGTCTGTGGTGGCCCCGGCGCCGGTGCCCTTGCCCTGCCCGCTCGGGCTCATATGCTTCTTGCTGGCGTTCGCCATGGCGTGTTCTCCATCGGTTGGCCGGCCCGGACCGCCGGGGCGTGGATTCCCGGCGGTGGGTGGCTGGGTTTGGGAAATCGCTAACGGACCTCGACAGGCGGGATCACTGCTGGTTGCGCGGCTGGGTGCTGTCCATGCTGCTGCCGGTGCCATGGGCCGCGTTGCTGCCGGCCGCACCCATGTTGTGGCCGGCGCTGCTGCCGCTGCCGGTGCCATGCCGCTTGCCCAGCGAGACGGTGGTGTCGTCGTACTTGAACTCCGCCATCTGCTTGACCTGATCCTCGGTCACCTGACGGGCGACGACGCGGTCGCCGTCGCTGCGCAGCAGGTTGTAGTCCAGCGCCACCTGCTTGGCGCCGATGCCCAGCACGCCGCCGCGGTTCAGGATCACCTGGGTGGCCTTGCCGCTCTGCGCGTCGAGGATGATGTCGGCGACGTCACCCAGCTTCTTGCCGTTCTCGCCGTAGACGTCCTTGCCCATCATCTTTTCGAAGCTGGTGCTCTGCTGGGCGGCACCACCGGCGGACGCAACATTGGGTCGCAGATCGCGGACCTGGCGCAGATGCTGCTCCAGCGTCGGCAGGCTCTGTTCGGCGAAGCGCCGCAGGTCGGCGTCCTTGCCGTTCTCCGCCTGCTGGCGGAACAGGGCGACGGCGGTCTGGTGGGCATCCATCTGGCCCTGGAGATAGGCGGAATCGAACTGGCCGCCCTTCAGGCCGCGCAGCTTGTCCAGCTTCTGCTGGTGTTCGGAATCGAGCTTGGTCGGCAGGGTCATCGACTTTTCCCGGGCCATGGTCTTCATGGCGTCGGAAGTCTTGGTGTGGTCGGCCACCATGTGGCTGCCGAACTGCTTGACGCCCTGCTCCTTCGCCTGATCCTGCGCCAGCTTGCCCGCCTGGATTTCGAACATGTCGCTGATCGCCGCCTTTTCGGCGAAGGTCATGTCCTGCTGCGCCATCTGGCCTTTCTCGGTCACGGTCTTGGCCGGCGCCGGCGTCTGGGCCAGCGACAGCGCAGGTGCCGAGACCAGAAGCATGGCGGCGGTCGCGAGAAGATGGTGGCGTTTCATGGCGGCGGCTCCTCGAACTGCATTGAGAATTGCAAGGTTTCCGGTGCGGACCGGCCAAGCCTGCGGCCGGGCCGAAGCACCCCTCTTCCCCTTCTCAACCGTTGGGCGCGGCGGTCGTTCCCTCCCGGTCGAGGGCCGTCCGGTTCGTCCGGGGTGCCGCGCTTGTGCGGCGTCCGGACCAAAGGGAACGCGCCGGGGGTATATCCGAATGAGTGCTCGGTCTAGGCCACGCGTCCGGGGCAAGAAAGGGGGCTTATGACCCCGGTATGCTTATGTCCCCAGTACGGAGGCCCGCTTGCTTCGTGACGCCCGCCATGTCCTGAACGGCACGCACATCGACTGCGATCTGTGCGTGATCGGTGGCGGTGCCGCCGGCCTGACCATCGCGCGCGAACTGGCGGGCGGCAGCTTGAGCGTCGTCCTGCTGGAAGGCGGCGGGCTGGAGGTCGACGGCATTTCCCAGGCGCTGTACGCCGGCCGCAATGTCGGTCTGCCCTATGAGCGGCTGACCACCGCGCGCAGCCGCTATCTCGGCGGCAGCACAAATTGCTGGGGCGGCTTCTCCCGCCCGCTGGAGCGGACGGACTTCGCCGAGCGCCCCTGGATCCCCGGCAGCGGCTGGCCGATCCCGCGCGACACGATGATGCCCTATTACGAGCGTTCGCACAGCGTGCTCGGGCTCGGCCCCTTCGAATACGACAACGACTACTGGATGGAGCAGGTCCGGGGGCCGAAGACCGAGCTTATTCCGGTGGAGAACGAGGACGGCAGCAGCAGCGCGTTCGAGAACCGCGTCGCCCAGCTCAGCCCGCCGATCCGCATGGGCGAGGCCTATCGCGCCGAGATCGGGCGGGCCGCCAACATCACCGCCTTCCTGAACGCCAACGTCACCGGGCTGGACACCAACCATTCGGCAACGGCGGTGGAACGGGTACAGGTCCGCACGCTGGACGGCCCCGGCTTCACCGTCGGCGCCCGGCTGTTCGTGCTGGGTTGCGGCGGAATCGAGAATGCGCGGATCCTGCTGCTGTCCAACAAGGTGCAGGCGGCGGGCCTGGGCAACGGCAACGATCTGGTCGGCCGCTATTTCGCCGATCACCCGCGCTTCAAGACGTCGCCGATCCGCCTGACCCGGCAGGGGCACCACCGCACGCTCTACGACGTCAGCCTGTGCCTCGCCCGGCGGCGGCTGCGCCGGCCGCACCCGTCGATCGCGCTGGCCCTGTCGCCGACCGAGGAACTCCAGGAACGGCACGCGCTGCCCAACTCCCGGACTTATCTGGTCGCCTCCTACCATTCGGGAGCGCTGGACGCCTTCAAGGCGATGCGCGACCTGCGGCTCCTGCCGTCGCGCCACCGCTGCCGCCGCTTCGGCGTGTCGGAGGACGAGGCGGCGAGCCTGCTGCGCAACGCCGGCCCCCGCATCCTGCGCAGCATGCCGCAGCTGGCCCATGCGCTGTTCGACAGCACCATCGATCCGGGCTGGCTGCCCCGCCGCTTCACCCTGGAAACGGTGCTGGAACCGGTGCCCAACCCCGAAAGCCGGGTGACGCTGGACCACGCCACCGACCCGTTCGGCCGCAACCTGCCCAAGGTGGACTGGCGCCTGACCGCCCAGGACCGCTGGGGTGCTGCCGAAACCCAGCGCCTGCTGCGCGAGGATCTGCTGCGCCGCGGCCTGATCGCGGTGGAGGACGCGGAGACCACGGCGGAGGCGACGATGGCCGATGTCGGTTGGTGTTGGCACCATATGGGCACCACCCGCATGCATGAATCGCCGCGCCACGGCGTGGTCGATCCCGATGGGCGCGTCCATGGCGTGGGCAACCTCTACATCGCCGGCAGTTCCGTCTTCCCGACCATGGGCGCCGACCACCCGACCATGACCATCGTGGCGCTGGCCCTGCGCATGACCGACCGCGTCCTGGCCCTGTTGCAGGATGAACGCGGCAGCCCGCCCGCACCCGCGGTGGCCGCCTCGCTTTGAGCGGGACGGCGGCATCCTATATTCCTCTTCCTTGCGGAGAGGATGCGATCACCATGGACCTGTTCGACGATGCTCCGGCCCCGTCCCCGCCGGGATTGCCGCCCCCCGCCGGGCCGCTGCCGGACATCGTGGCGCCGGGGCTCGACTGCCTGTTCGTCGGCTTCAATCCCGGCCTGCGCTCCGGCGCGCTCGGCCACCATTATGCCGGTCGCGGCAACCAGTTCTGGCGCCTGCTGCACGAGGCCGGATTGACGCCGCGCCTCTACCGGCCGGAAGAGGACGTCACCCTGCCGGCCATCGGCCTCGGTTCCACCAACCTCGTCGCCCGCGCCACCGCCAGCGCCGCGGACCTGTCGCGGGCGGAACTGCGCGGCGGCGTGCCGCGGCTGGCGCGGATCGTCGGTTTCGTCCGGCCACGGGTGCTGGCCTATACCGGCAAGGGCGTCTATCTGGCGGCGACCGGCCTGCCCGACGCACCCTGGGGGGTGCAGGAGCGCAGCCTGTTCGACGGCGTCGCCGACGTGGTCGTGCCGTCGCCGAGCGGGCTCGCCCGCCTGCCCTTCGGGGACAAGCTGCGCTGGTTCCGCGAGGTGCGTGCGGAAATCGACCGGCGGCGTCTTGCCTGACCCCATCGTCGACTGAGATGTCGCCGTCGCTGCAATTCCTGGGGAGGCGGTAGGGATTGTTGTCCGGAGGGAGAATGCCGGCCGGTCAGGGCGGGACGCGGGGGGCACTCCCCCTGCCCCGGCGCTTCGCCGGGAAAGGCTGGGCGGGCCGATGCCGGCCTGAGCCATGCTGTGCCCCGCATGACAGCGACCGACCGAACCCGCACCGTTGACCAACAGGCACCGCAGACCGACAGGGTCGCCCTGCGGCTGCGCCGCCGCCATTGGGCAATCCTGGCGCTGGCCGTTCTGCTGCTGGGTGGGGTCCTGCGGGCGGCCTGCTATCTCACGGCATTGACGCCTATGACCGCCACGGCAGAACCCTGGGGCGATCCCTGGGGACCGCAGCTTCCCGCGTCACCCTTGACGGACATTCAATACCGGCAGTTCGCCCGGCTTCTGCATCTTGACGTACCCGGCAAGAAAGGGCCGGCGGAGACTCCCGTCCCCGCCGGCCCCGTGCGGCTGGATCCCGCAGTGAAGCTGCTGGTCGACCATGGCTGGCCTGCCCACCGCTCCAAGTCGATCCCGGTCGAGACGATCCCGCCTGCGACGATCCCGGCCGCCGCGCGGACGGCCGGGATCGTCGCAGTCTCGGACAAAGCCTCGCCTTAGCTGACGATGCCACCCCGGCTGAACGGCAGCGTCTGCAACGGCTGGCCGGTCACCGAGAAGACGGCGTTCGCCACCGCCGGTGCCACGGTCGGGACGCCCGGCTCGCCGGCACCGGTCGGCCGCTCGTGCGAGGGCACGATGTGGACCTCGACCACCGGCATGTCGGACATCCGCAACGGCAGATAGCTGTCGAAGTTGGCCTGATCGACCACGCCGTCGGTCATGGTGATCTCGCCGCGCAGCGCATGGCCGATGCCCCAGCCTGCACCGCCCTCCATCTGCGCCTTGACGATATCCGGGTTGACGACCTCGCCGCAATCGACGGCGACGACGATCCGGTCCACCTTGATCTGGCCCTTGGCATCGACCGTCACGTCGGCGACATGGGCGACATAGGTGTTGAAGCTTTCATGCACGGCGACGCCGCGGCCCTTGCCCTGCGCCAAGGGCTGGCCCCAGCCGGCCTTCTCCGCCGCCAGCTTCAGCACGCCGGCCAGACGCGGATGGTCCTTCAGCATCTCCATGCGGAAGGCCACCGGATCCTTGCCGGCCGCCTTGGCGAGGCGGTCGATCATCACCTCCTTGGCATAAGCGGTGTGGGTGTGCCCGACCGACCGCCACCACAGGGTGGTGACCGGCGAGGCGACGGTGTGGGCGTCGACCGCGAGGTTCGCCACCGGATAGGCCATGTCCGAGGCGCCCTCGACCATCGTCGCATCGACGCCGTCCTTGACCATCACCGCCTCGAACGGCGTGCCGGCCATGAAGCTCTGGCCGACGATGCGCTGCTTCCAGCCGACGAGCGCACCCTTGGCGTCGACCGCCGCGGTGATCTTGTGCAGGAACAGCGGGCGGTAGCGGCCGCCCTTGATGTCGTCCTCGCGCGTCCAGACCAGATGCACCGGGGCCTTGGGATAGGCCTTGGCGATCATCACCGCCTCGGCGATGTAGTCGGCGTTGGTGGTGGCGCGCCGGCCGAAGCTGCCGCCGGCCCATTGGGTCTCGATCTTCACCTGCTCCGGCTTGCAGCCCAGGATGTGGGCGGCGACCATCTGCTCGACGGTCTGGAACTGCGACCCGGCCCAGATGGTGCAGCCACCCTCCGGGTTCAGCGCGACCACGGCGTTCAGCGGCTCCATCGGCGCATGGGCGAGATAGGGGAAGACGAACTCGCCGTCCACCGCATGGCCGCCCTTGGCCTTGGCGTCGGCGATGGCCTTGTCGGCATCGCCCTTGTTCGCTGCGACCGAGCCCGGCTTCTCCGCCGCCTTGCGGTAGTCGGCCAGCATGGCGTCGGTGCCGCGGGTCTCGGCCTTGCCGTCGTCCCAGGCGACCGTCAGCGCCTCTCGGCCCTTCATCGCGGCCCAGGTGTTCTTGGCGATCACCGCGACGCCGACCGGCAGGCTGATCACCTCGATGACGCCCGGCACCTTGCGGGCGGCGGCATCGTCGACGCTCTTCACCGTGCCGCCGAAGCGCGGGCTGCGGGCCAGCACGGCCGTCACCTGACCGGGGCGGCGGATGTCCATCGAGAAGATGGCGGTGCCGTTGGTCTTGCTGATGTGGTCCAGCCGGTGCAGATCCGGCTTGCCGATCAGCACATAGTCCTTCTGCTCCTTCAGCTTGACCTGCTGCGGCACCGGAAGCTTGGACGCCTCCTCCGCCAGTTCACCGAAGGTGGCGCTGCGGTTGCTGGCGGCATGGCGGACCACGCCCTTCGACACCGTCACCTCGCCGGCCGGAACCTTCCAGCGGGCGGATGCCGCGGCAACCAGCATGGCGCGGGCGGCGGCACCGGCCATGCGCAGCTCGTCCCAGCTGTTGGCGACGGCGGTGGAGCCGCCGGTGCCCTGCACGCCGAAGAAGTGGTTGGCGTACAGCTTCTGGTCAGCCGGGGCGAAGGAGCCGCGAACCTGGGACCAGTCGGCATCGATCTCTTCGGCCACGATGGTGGCGAGGCCGGTGACGATGCCCTGGCCCTTGTCCAGATGCTTGGCCAGCACCGTAACGGTGTTGTCCGGCGCCACGATGACGAAGGCATGCGGACGCGGGTCGGCCGGGCCGACGATCTTGGGCGCCGCTTCGGCGGCAAGCGCCGGCAGCGGCAGATGCGCGCCGACGACCAGCGCGCCGGCCCCGGCGCCGATGGCCTTCAGGAAGCCGCGGCGCGAGGGGGCGGGCAGAGGCGTAAGCGACAGCCCGTCGCCGAAACCATGTTGGGCGGCCTGACGGATCAGATGATGCAGCATGGATCAGGCCCTCATCGTCTGGGCGGCATCCTTGATCGCCGCGCGGATGCGGACATAGGTGGCGCAGCGGCAGACATTGCCGTCCATCGCCGCGTCGATGTCCTGGTCGGTCGGGTTCTGGTTGTCGGTCAGCAGCGCGACGGCGCTCATGATCTGGCCCGACTGGCAATAGCCGCACTGGACGACGTCCAGCTTCTGCCAGGCCGCCTGGACGGCCTGGGCCGCCTTGCCCTTCACGCCTTCGATGGTCGTGACCTTGCTGTCCGGCGTCAGCATGCCGACCGGGGTCTGGCAGGCCCGGGTCGGCGTGCCGTCGACATGGACGGTGCAGGCGCCGCACTGGGCGATGCCGCAGCCGAACTTGGTGCCGGTCATGTTCAGCTCGTCCCGCAGAACCCACAGGAGCGGCATGTCCTCGGGAACGTCGACCTGACGCTCCTCGCCGTTGACGTTGATGCGAACCATGGCTCTTGCCTCTTTCTCCCTGAACGGAACCGCCGGAACATGCTGTCGACGACAGGTCCGCTGCCCGGTTGCGGGCGTTGGCTACGGAATAAGGTTTTTTTGATTGACGGCTGTTTGGTCAGCGCTGGCTAGACAGAATACACCGTCCAGTGCACAATGAACTAGGATGGTTTGGTTCATATCGTCATGAAAGCAATTCATAATCCCGCGCTCGACCTCAACCTGATCAAGGTGTTCGACGCGCTGCTGGAAACCCGCAACGTTTCCCGTGCGGCCGATGCGCTGGGCGTCAGCCAGTCGGCGGTCAGCCACGCGCTGGGCCGGCTGCGCGCGCTGGTGGGCGACCCGCTGTTCGTGCGCACCGGCAACCGGATGGAGCCGACCCCGCGCGCCCAGCGTCTGGCCGAACCCCTGCGCGACCTGCTGGTGGGTGCGGCCCGTGCCCTGTCGGCGGAGGAGGATTTCGATCCCCAGCGGGAGGAACGGAATTTCACCATCTCCACCACCGATTCCATGCAGGCGGTCCTGCTGACCGGCATCCTGCGCGATGCGGCGGAAGGCAATCTGCGCGTGTCGGTGTCGCTTCTCAACCTCGACCCCGACGCCATGCTGACCGCGCTGGACGACGGCACCCTCGATCTCGCCATCGGCTATCTGCCGGACCTGCGGCGCTGGCACGACGGGCAGGTGCTGTACCGGGAAACCCATGCCTGTCTGTACAATCCGAAACTCGTGCCGGTCACCCCGCCGATCGGGCTGGAGGACTACACCCGCTATCCGCACCTGATGCCGTCGCTGCGCGGCGGGATGACCAGCTTCATCGACGAGGAGCTGGCGGCGCTCGGCACCAGCCGGCGGGTCGCCGCCTCGACCACCCAGTTCCTGGCGATCCCGATGATCCTGATGCAGGTGCCGATGCTGACCTCGCTGCCCGCCCGGCTGGCCCGTCTGTACGCCGACGCGCTGGGGCTGGCCACCAGCCCGCTGCCCTTCGACATCGGCGACTACGAGATGTCGATGATCTGGCACCGCCGCAACACCGGCTCCCCCTCGCATGGCTGGCTTCGCCAGCGCCTGAGCGAAGAGGCGGCGAAGCTCTGATGCGAAAAAGGGCGCCCACGGCAGGGCGCCCTTCCTTTGCAGTGTTGTCCGTCGTCTGTCAATCGGCGGTGACGGAGCGGATTTCGTCCTGGCTGAAGCGCTGCTGCTCCTCCATCACCATCTGCGACAGCTCGCGCTTCAGGCGGTTGAACTCCGGGGCGGAGCCGTCACGCGGGCGCGGCATGTCGACGAGGACGTCGCGCTTGATGGTGCCCGGCCGGTAGGTCATCACGATGATGCGGTCGGCCAGATAGATGCTCTCCTCGATGGAGTGGGTGACGAACAGGATGGTCTTGCCGACCTCCTCCCAGATGCGCAGCAGTTCGTCCTGAAGCGTGCGGCGGGTCAGGGCGTCGAGCGCGCCGAACGGCTCGTCCATGAGCAGGATCGGGCTGTCGAGCGCCAGCACGCGGGCGATGGCGACGCGCTGGCGCATGCCGCCCGACAGATCCTTGGGAAAGCGGTTGCGGAAGTCCTGAAGATGCAGCTTCTGCAGCAGCCACTCCACCCGCTCGGCGATCTCCGCCTTGGACATTCCCTTGATCTCCAGGCCGAAGGCGACGTTCTGCGCCACCGTCATCCAGGGGAACAGGGCATATTCCTGGAACACCATGCCGCGGTCGGGACCGGGCTCGGTGATGATGCGGCCATCGACGGTGACGGTCCCCTTGGTCGGCGGCTGAAACCCCGCCACCGCGTTCAGCAGCGTGGATTTGCCGCAGCCCGACGGGCCGAGCAGGCAGACGAACTCGCCCTTGCGGATGTCGAGGTCGATGTTCTGCAAGGCGACGATCTTCTGCGCGCCGACGGCGAAGGTCTTCTCCACCCCGCGCACCTGGATCTGCACAGGCGCCGCTTCGGCGATGGGCGCGGTGTCGGCAACGGTCTTCAGCATGGGCGTCATCTCCATCCCCTCCCCATCAATTCTCAAGACCGCGGTGCCAGCGCAGCAGGTGGTTGTTCAGGCGGTTCATGCCGATGTCGATGGCGAGGCCCAGCAGGCCGATGGTGAACATCCCGGCGATGATCTTGTCGGACCACATGAACTCGCGCGCTTCCAGGATGCGGAAGCCGAGGCCGGAGTTGACGGCGATCATCTCCGACACGATCACGACGATGAAGGCAGTGCCGATGCCGATCCGGGCGCCGGCCAGGATGTAGGGGGTGGCGGCCGGCAGGATGACGCGGACGAACATGGTCAGCTTGCCGGCCCCCAGGTTGCGGGCGGCGCGCAGATAGATGCCGTCGACATGGCGCACCCCGGCGATGGTGTTCATCAGCACCGGGAAGAAGGCGCCGATGGCGATCAGGAATACCGCCGGCGCGTTGCCCAGCCCGAACCACAGGATCGCCAGCGGGATGTAGGCGATGGGCGGGATCGGCCGCAGCACCTGCATCAGCGGGTCGAACAGCGCGTAGATGCGCGGGTTGCCGCCCATGGCGAGCCCCAGCGGAAGCGCCAGCCCGGCACCGACGGCGAAGCCCAGCACCACGCGGTACAGGCTGGACCAGGCGTCGAACAGCATCTCGCCCGACAGCGCCCACAGGAGCCAGCTGGACTGCGCCGGATCGTAGGCTTCGGTCGGCAGCAGATAGGCCCACCAGCGCACCACCACCTGCACCGGCGACGGCAGCACCACCGGGTTGATCAGGCCGGAGGTGGACAGGATCTGCCACAGCGCGATCACCAGGACCGGCACCAGGGAGCCGCGCAGCAGGGCCGCGGGCGAGAAACGGGGCTTGGCTTGGGACATGGAACGTCCTCCTTCCGCTGGGTGGGGCTCAGTTCGCCTTCACGGTGCCGGCGTCATTCGCGGCGGCCTTGGTGGTCTTCGCCTTTTCCAGCAGGTCCAGCTTCACCCAGTCGGCGGCCTTCGGCGGGTTGTCCATGCGGCCGACGCCGAACTTCTGCATCATGTCGGTCGTGACCTGGACGTGATGGACCGACAGGTCGTAGCTGTAGGGCGAGTTGCCGATCGCGTCCTTGAAGTCCTGGCTGGAGATCTGGCCCTTGAACATCTGTTCGCGGACATACTTCTCGGCCAGATCGGGGTTGGCGATGAAGGTCGCCGTCGCCTCGACGAAGCAGTTGACCAGTCGCTGGGCGACGTCGGGCTTCTTCTTGTAGAAGTCCTCGGTGATGACCAGAGACCGCACCGGCTCGCCCAGTTCGGTGTCGTAGGGCTTCACCACCTCGACGCCGAAGCCCTTGTTGATGGCCTGGCTCGACTGCGGTTCGGACTGCGACATGGCGTCGATGCTGCCGGCCAGCAGGGCCTGGTTCATGTCGGCGTAGGCCATGTAGACGATCTGGACGTCCTTGCCCGGACGGTCGGACCAGCTCAGCCCATGCTTGGCCAGCTCGGCCAGCAGGATCAGCTCCTGCGCGCCGCCGCGCGGGGTGGCGACCTTCTTGCCCTTCAGGTCGGCGACGCTCTTGATGCCGGCGTTCGGCTTGGCGACGATGCGGGCGCCGCCCTTGGCGAAGCCGGCCACCGCATAGATCGGCACGCCCGATGCACGGCCGGCGATGGCGGCGTCCACCGCGCTGGCGGCCACGTCGATCTCGCCGGCGACGATGGCCGGCAGGATGTCAATGCCCTTGGGGAAGACCCGCTCTTCGATCTTCAGGTCGTACTTGCCGGCAATCTCCTTCATGTAGGAGACGGCGCCGTAATGGGCGAATTTCAGGTTGCCGAGTCGGACCAGATCGGCGGCCGAGGCACCCTGGGCGGCGAGTGCTGCGGCAGCGAAGGCGGTGGCGGCGAGCAGAGTCTTCCGGAACATCGTGTCTCTCCCATGGGGCTTGATCCGCGACCCGTCGCCGCGGTTGGCCTGGAAGAGAGCAAGGGGCATGCCATAGTCAGTTTGCCGCGCAAACAGTTGAAAAGCCTGGACCCGGCCGTTCGGGCCATGGCCCGTGTCGGCAGAAATCCGCCGATGGCGTTGCAAGGGCAGGCGGATTTCCGCCGATGCCCGTCCCTGCGGCAGGTCGCCGCGCCGGGCGGAAGCCGCGCTTACCGCTTACGACAAGTCATCGCAGCGCAACGAAAATGCGTGTAGAAGATGCTGCATCTGCGAACCAACGCACACGCTCAACCGATAGGGACAAGAAACATGGCCGAGAGCATGGGGATCGAAACGATCGGCGTCATCGGCGCCGGACAGATGGGCAACGGCATCGCCCAGGTCTGCGCCGTCGCCGGCCTGACGGTGGTCATGACCGACATCTCCGAAGAGGCGGTGCAGCGCGGCCTGTCGACCGTCGGCGGCAGCCTGGACCGTCTGGTCAAGAAGGAGAAGATGACTGCCGCCGACCGCGAGGCCGCCGTCGCGCGCATCACCGCCACCACCGACAAGTCGAAGCTCGCAGCTTGCGATCTGGTGATCGAGGCCGCGACCGAGAACGAGGACCTCAAGGTCAAGATCCTGAAGGATCTCTGCGCCACCCTGAAGCCGGAGGCGCTGGTCGCCACCAACACCTCGTCGATCTCCATCACCAAGCTGGCGACGGCCACCGACCGTCCGGACCGCTTCATCGGCCTGCATTTCTTCAACCCGGTGCCCTTGATGGCGCTCTTGGAGATCATCCGCGGCATCCAGACCAGCGACGACACCCACGCCAAGGCGATGGCGTTTGCCAAGCGCGTCGGCAAGTCGCCGATCACCGCCAAGAACAGCCCCGGCTTCGCCGTCAACCGCATCCTCTGCCCGATGATCAACGAGGCGATCTTCGCGCTCCAGGAAGGCATCGCCACGGCCGAAGACATCGACGCCGGCATGAAGGCAGGCTGTAACCACCCGATCGGCCCGTTGGCACTCGCCGACCTGATCGGTCTGGACACCATGCTGTCGGTCATGGAGGTCTTCTACGAAGGCTTCAACGATCCGAAGTACCGCCCGGCCCCGCTGCTGAAGGAAATGGTCGACGCCGGCTATCTCGGCCGCAAGACCGGCCGCGGTTTCTACGACTACAGCAAGTAACCACTGCGGCGAGGGAGGGCCCAAGCGCCCTCCCTGCCAAATCCGGCCAGGCCGGGAAGCGGGTGCGCAGAACCGTCAAAAGCGGTTCGGAAGGAGCAATCACCCGGCCGGGCATCTCCATAGGATCGGCGCAGTCCAGCGCCATCACGGAGATGCCCCATGACGGCCCGCCTTCGCGCGGCGGCGGTCGCCCTTTTGCTGTGGATCGGTCCGGCCCATGCGGCTCAATCGACGACTCCACCGCCGCCCCTGACCAACACCCGCTATGACGAGGATTACCGTTACCTGCTCCAGCCCGGGGCCGGGACAGGCGCCTATTGGGAACGGTTCAAGGCCATCCCGGTCTCGCCGGACGGTTTCGCCTCGCTTTCCACCGGGCTTGAGCTGCGCCTGCGCGGCGAGGCGGTCCGCAACAGCGGCTGGGGCCAGGACGAGCCGCGCAGCGACGCCTACGGGCTGTGGCGCGCCCTGCCCTATGCCGACCTGCGCGTCGGCCAGAGCTTGCGCCTGTTCGGCCAGCTGATCATGGCCGACGCGGTGGGCAAGCTGGGCCCGCTGGCCCCGCCGGATTCCGACCGCATCGACCTGATGCAGGGCTTCGCCGACCTGAACGCCCCGCTGGGCGAGGCCCAGGGCACGCTGCGTGTCGGCCGCCAGATGCTGGCCTACGGCTCGGAGCGGCTGATCTCCATCCGCTACGGCGCCAATGTGCCGCGCGCCTTCGACGCGGTGAAGGGCATCGTCACCGCCGGCCCCTGGCGGGTCGACGCCTTCTTCGGCCGCCCGATCCAGCCGACGCCGGAGCTGTTCGACGACGGCCGCGACGCCAAGCGCTCCGCCTGGGGGCTCTACGCCACCCGGCCGCTCGACTTTGGGTGGGGCGGCAGCGCCGGGCTGGACGCCTATTACATCGGCTATCGCAACCGCCGCGCCGGCTTCGACGCCGGCAGGGCGAACGAGCTGCGCCACACGCTCGGCCTGCGCAGCTTCGGCAAGGCCGACGGCTGGGACTGGAACTGGGAGGCGATGGGCCAGTTCGGCCGCTTCGGCAGCGGGTCGATCCGGGCCTGGTCGCTCGCCACCGACAGCGGCTACCGCTTCACCGCCTTGCCCTTGCAACCGCGCCTCGGCCTGAAGGCCAACATCGCCAGCGGCGACGGCGACCCGCGCGACGACCGGCTGGAAACCTTCAACCCACTGTTCCCGCGCGCCAAGTATTTCGGCGAACTGACGCCCATCGGCCCCTTCAACCTGATGAACCTGCATCCGTCGCTGGACCTCACCCTGTCCGACGAATTCAGCCTGTCCGCCTCCGCCATCGCCTTCTGGCGGGAAAGCCTGGACGACGGCGTGTACGACCTGACCGGCGGGCTTCTGCGCTCCGGTGCGGGATCGAAGGCGCGCTATGTCGGCACGCAGGGCGAATTGGTGCTGTCCTACAGCTCCGGCCGCTCCTTCGAGGGGCTGATCTCCTACTCACTGTTCCGGCCCGGTCCCTTTCTGAAGGACAGCGGCCCGGCCAAGACCATCCATTTCGCCGGAATGGAGGCGGTCTTCAAATTTTAAAGCGCAAGCCTTGCAGCCGGACGGCGATCCCGTACGTTCAGACAATCGGGGCGGCTCATCCGCTCGAATGGACGGCGGATGCGGGAAGCGGTGGAACGGAGACTTCAGGACAGAGGGCGGACCAAACCATCCTTGCGCCCCTCCCAGCGCAAGGGGCGGCTTCTCCATGTCCGTTCCGGCCTGTCGGCGGAAAAGACCCTGCTGCTGCGCGTCGGGATCGTCGCCGCCCTGATCGCACTGGTCATTGCGGTGTTCTGGTTCGACCGCGACGGGCTGAAGGACCAGATCGACGGCCACATCAGCTTTCCCGACATCCTCTACTTCGCCATGATCACGGTGACCACCGTCGGTTATGGCGACATCGTGCCGGTCAGCCACACCGCCCGGCTGATCGACGCCTTCGCCGTCACGCCGATCCGCATCTTCATCTGGTTCATCTTTCTCGGCACCGCCTATGAGCTGGTGGTGCAGAGGATCGTGGAGGAATTCCGGTTGAGCCGCATTCAGAAGCAGTTGCAGGGCCACATCGTGCTGTGCGGCTTCGGGCACAGCGGCTTCATCGCCGCGCAGGAAACCGTCGCGAAAGGCCATCCGGCCGACCACATCGTCGTCATCGACGAATCGGAGGACCGCATCCAGCTGGCGGCCGACTGCGGCTTCGTCGGCCTGCTGGGCGACGGCACCAGCGAGGACACGCTGAAGAATGCCTGTGTCGGAAAGGCGAAGGCGGTGATCGTCAGCACCGGGCGCGACGACACCACCATCCTGGTGATCCTGACCGTGCGCCACCTGTCCGCCGCCACCAAGATCGTGGCGAACATCAAGCAGGAAGAGAACATCAAGCTCGCCAACCTCAGCGGCGCCGATCTGGTGGTGTCGCCGCCCAAGATCGGCGGTTACTTGATGGCCGACGCGGTGGAGACGCGCCATGCCACCCCCTTCCTGTGCGATCTGATGTCGGCCGGCGGCCAGATGGTGCTCAGCGAACGGCGGGCGGAGCCGGACGAGGTCGGCCTGACCATGGCGGAGGTCACCGCCGGCATGGTGGTGCAGGTCCACAGCCACGGCCGCGACATCCCCTTCACCGAGCGCAACCGCTACCTCATCCAGCCGCAGGACACGCTGCTGATCATCAGCCTTCCGGCCGAGGGGGGCCAATCCAGCTAGGATCGGCCCCCCACACGCTCACCCCTTGTAATGCCGACCGAAGCGGTTGTTCAGGAAGGCGTCCAGCGGCACCTGCTCCTGGCGGATGAAGCCGGCCTGCGGGATGGAGCCCTCGCGCAGCAGATCCAGCACGGCGCAGATGCCGGCGGCGGTGGTGACCTGGATGGCGCTCCAGGTCCGGCCGGCGATGGGCTTGCTGTAGATCTTGGTGGCGAAGGTCTCCTGCCGAAGCTCGCCATCCTGCACGCCGGTGGCGGTCGCCAGAACCAGCACCACGTCCTGCAACGTCAGCGGCACCGCGGTTTCCAGCACGTCCTTCAGCAGGTGGCGGCGCTCGCCCAGCCGCAGGTCGCGGATCAGCAGGCGGACGATGTCGCGGTGGCCGGGATAGCGCACGGTCTTGTAGTCGAGGTTCCGCACCTTGCCGGCCAGCGTCTCGCACAGCGAGCCCAGCCCGCCCGAGGTGTTGAAGGCCTCGTAATCGACGCCGTCCAGTGCGAAGCGCTCGTCGCCCTCCAGCGGCATCACCTCGTGCGGGCGGCCGTCGACGATGGCCTCGCACGGGTTGCAGTATTCGTTGATCAGCCCGTCGGTGCTCCAGGTCAGATTGTATTTCAGGGCGTTGGTCGGGTATTGCGGCAGCGCGCCGACCCGGAGATGCAGGTTGTGCAGTTCGTCGAAGCGGCGGGCGAGGTCATGGCCGACGATGGAGATGAAGCCCGGCGCCAGACCGCATTGCGGGATCAGCGCCGTATTGGCCGTCTCCGCCAGCATCTTCACCTTGCGGGTGGCGGCGACGTCCTCGGTCAAATCCAGGTAATGGGCGCTGGCCGCGACGGCGGCGGTGGCGATGGCCGGGGTCAGGGTGAACGGACAGGCGCTCAAAACCGCGTGCTGGCCTTCCATGGCGGCGCGCAGCGACGCAGGATCCTCGACATCGACGCGCGCCACGCGCAGGCCGGCATGTTCGGCGCGGTGCAGCAGCGCCTCGTCCCGGTCGCCGACGGTGACGGCGAAATCGCCGGTCTCGGACAGCAGCGTGCCGATCATCGAGCCGATCTTGCCGGCACCCAGAACCAGAACCTTCATCGTTGCCATGGTCTCCCGCTCCTCTCTTCAGCCGTGTCCCGTGTTGGCGGGCCGTGCCGATGGTTTGGCCCGCACACGAAACATGTCGGCGGATGCGGCCGGGCAGAACCGGGCAATGCGCCGGTCACGCTGGAGATTTCCGGCGGAATGACGGATTCACCGTTGAAATGACGGATTCGCTTTATCCCTCGCGCAGCATCGGCACCGGCGCTATCGTCGCAGCCGGTTTTCACGAAGCCCGGCCCGCACCCATGACGATCCGCCAACTGACCGCCCCGCACGCCGTTCTGCTGGAAGAGCCGCAAGACGGCGTTCCCCAGACCAGCGAGATGATCCGCGGCGAGCGCTTCCGCATTCTCGAGGAGCGTGGCGGCTGGCTGCGGGCGGAGAACGCCTTCGACGGCCATGTCGGATGGCTGCCGCCGGGCACCACGCATCGGGAGCCTGTTGACTCCACCCACCGCGTGCGGGCCCTGCGCGCCGACCTGCATCCAGCAGCGACGCACCGGGCGCCGCCGGTGGCGACGCTCAGCTTCGGGTCGCTGGTGACGCTGGACGGCCGGGCCGACAATGGCTGGGTCGGCACCGACGATGGGCTGTGGCTGTTCGCGGGCTGGCTGGAGCCGGTCAATTCCGCCCCTGCGCCCGACCACATCGCCACCGCCCTGCGCTTCCTGGAGACGCCCTATGTCTGGGGCGGGCGCAGCAGCTTCGGCATCGACTGTTCCGGGCTGGTGCTGACCGCCATGGCGGCGGCCGGCATCGTCTCCCACCACAGCAGCGGCATGCAGCGCAAGGACGAGCGGCTGGGAGCGTGGCTTTCAGAGGACGGACGCGGCGTCGACTACCGGCGCGGCGACATCGTCTTCTTCCCCGGCCATGTCGGGCTGATGGTGGACGGGACGAACCTGCTGCACGCCACCGTCTTCACCATGTCAGTCGTGATCGAACCCCTGAGCGAGGTCGCCAAACGCGCGGAGATCAACGGCGTCCGCCGTCCCAACCATCTCGCCGGCAATTTGGCGCGGGCGTAGCGCCTCCCCCACCAGCAGCAGGGTCGGCCCCTTGCCGGCGGCCACGCCCTGCTCCGCCATCCGGCCAAGCGTCGTCCAATAGCGGCGCTCGTCGGGCCGGCAGCCATTCTCCACCGCCAGCACCGGCGTCGCGGCCGGCAGCCCGGCCCCGGTCAGTCCCTGCCCGACAGCGCGGGCCTGCTCGCGTCCCATATAGATCGCCAGCGTGCCCTGCGGATCGGCAAGCCGCGCCCAGTCGGGTTCGAACCGTTCGCCGTCGCGGCCATGGGCGGTGACGAAGGTGACGGCGCGCGACACCCCGCGCATGGTCAGCGACAGGCCGGTCGAGGCCGCGCAGCCGAGCGCCGCGGTGATCCCCGGCACCACCCGCACCGGAATGCCGAGGCTGTCGAGATGCGCAATCTCCTCGCCGGCCCGGCCGAACACCATCGGATCGCCACCCTTCAGCCGCACCACCCGCTTGCCGCGCCGGGCATGGAAGGCGATCAGCGCGTTGATCTCCCCCTGCGGCAGCGAATGCCGGCCGGACCGCTTGCCGACGCAGATGCGTTCGGCCTTCGGGTGGGCAAGGTCGAGGATGCCGTCGCCGACGAGCGCGTCGTAGAGCACGACCTCGGCTGCCGCCAACACCTTGACGGCGGCGACGGTGAGCAGGTCGGGGTCGCCAGGACCGGCACCGACGAGGGTGACTTGCCCGCATTCTTTTTGCCGAGCAGCGCGGTGTCCCCTCTCCCCCCCGGGGAGAGGGTTGGGGTGAGGGGGTCGCGTGGCGGCCCTTTCCCAAGAGAGAGGGAGAAGAGACAAGGCACCGCCGCCGGCACCCGCGAAGCGCGGCACCAAGAGGCGCGCCAGCGCCACGAGACTCTCACGCCACTTCGCGCTGATGAGCATGACGAAGCACCTCCTTGAGTTCAGGCACGCAAGAACCACAATTCGTCCCGGCCTTCAATGCCGCACCGATCTCCGCCACGCTGGTCAGCTGGCGATCGCGGATGGCGCCGGCCAGCCGGTTGATGCCGACGCTGAAGCAGGCGCAGACGATCCGCCCCTCGTCCGCGGCGGCCCCAGGCGCCCGCCCGGCGAGCAGCCCGGCCCGCGCGCCGTCGTCCAGCCCTTCGGCCTCCAGCAGCCCGGCGAGCCAGCCGCGCGGCGGCAGACGCCCGTCGGCGGCGACGAACAGACAGCCCTCCAGCCGGTCCCCATCCATCCAGGCCATCCGCAGGCCGCCACGCGCAGGATCGCGGAACTCCACCACCGCCTCGGCCGGGTCGAGGCCGGGCATCCAGGCAGCGAGATCGGGAATCGCCCCCATCCCCGCCATCTCCACCAGATGGCCGCCCGCCACCGCGCGGCGCGCCCAATAGCCGCCATGGGCCGGTTCGACCCTCTGGCGGGTCAGCAGGAAGGCGGTCCAATCCGGTCGCCAGGGTTCCACCGTCGCCGGCATCCGCTTCAGATCGGGCTGGCCGGAGACCGGATCCACCGCCTCGTCATCGACCAGCCGGCCGATGACGCAGGCACCGGTGAAGCGGTCGGTCCAGTGCATGGGCAGGAAGATGGCGCCCTCGCTCTGGGCATCGGTGACGCGCACCCGCGCCAGCGCCTCCCCAACCACCGTAGCGATGCGGGCCAGCCCGCCTTCCGTCAGCCCACGCGCCGCCGCATCGACCGGGTTTATGTCCAGCCGCGGTTCCGGCGCATGGGCGGATAGCCGCGCCGACAGCCCGGTGCGGGTCATGGTGTGCCACTGGTCGCGCAGCCGCCCGGTGTTCAGCAACAGCGCCCCGTCCGGCAACTCGCGCGGCAGCGGCTTCGCCGTGACCGGCAGCATCCGGGCGCGCCCGTCCGCGGTGAAGAACCGCCCATCGCCGCACAGCCGCTTCTGCGGCTCCCCTCCCGCACGCCAGGGCCAGGGGAAGGGTGCCAACGCGTCGTAACCGCCATCGTCCAGCCCGCCCAGCGCCCCGATGTCGAACGCCCGCGTTCCGCCATTCTCGAACGCCGACAGCGCCGCATGCTCGCGGAACAGCTCGGCGGCGCTCTCATAGGGGAAGGCGTCGGCGAAGCCCATGCGCCGGGCGACCTGGGTGACGATCCACCAGTCGGCGCGCGATTCCCCCGCTTCTGCCTTGAAAGCCCGCTGCCGCGAGATGGTGCGGTCGGAGTTGGTGACGGTGCCGTCCTTCTCGCTCCAGCCCCTGGCCGGCAGGCGGATATGGGCGAAGCGGCCGGTGTCGGTGTCGCGGATGCAATCGGAGACCACAACCGTCTCGCAGTTCGCCAGCGCCCGGCGCACCCGCCCGGCGTCGGGCATGCTGACGGCAGGGTTGGTCGCCATGATCCAAACCGCCTTGACCGTGCCGGCCTCGATGGCGCGGAACAGGTCCACCGCCTTCAGCCCCGGCTTGTCGGCCACGCGCGGCGCCTGCCAGAAGCGGCCGACCCGGTCCACCTCTTCCGCCGAGAAGCCCATATGCGCGGCCAACTGGTTCGCCAGCCCGCCGACCTCGCGCCCGCCCATGGCGTTCGGCTGCCCGGTGACGGAGAAGGGGCCGCAGCCCGGCCGGCCGATGCGCCCGGTCAGGACATGGACGTTCAGGATGGCGTTGACGGTGTCGCTGCCCTGCGACGACTGGTTGACGCCCTGGGAATAAACCGTCACCACACGCCCGGTCGCCGCGAACTCGGCATAGAAGGCGGCGACTTCCGCCTCCTCCAACCGGCAGCGGCGGGCCACCGTCGCGATGTCCAGCGCATCGGCGCGGGCGGCGGCCAGCGCCTCCTCCACCCCCTCGGCGTGGGCGTGCACGAATCCGGCATCGCGATGGCCATTACTGTCGAGATAAGCCAGCAGCCCATTGAACAGCACCGCGTCGGTGCCCGCTTTCAGCGCCAGATGACGGTCGGCGGCATCGACGCAGTCGGTCCGCCGCGGGTCGACCACCACGATGCGGGTGCCGCGCTCCGCCCGCGCCGCCAGCAATCTCCGATGCAAAACCGGATGGCACCAGGCGAGATTCGACCCCACCAGCACCACCAGATCGGCACAGTCGAAATCCTCGTAGCTCCCCGGCACCGCATCGGCGCCCAGGCCCCGCTTGTGCCCGACCACGGAGGAGGCCATGCACAGCCGCGAGTTGGTGTCGATGTTCGCCGAGCCGATGAAGCCCTTCATCAGCTTGTTCGCGACGTAGTAATCCTCGGTCAGCAGCTGGCCGGAGACGTAGAAGGCCACCGAATCCGGCCCATGCGTGGCGATGGTATCGGAAAAGCGCCGGGCCACCGCGTCCAGCGCCGCGTCCCACGACACCCGCTTTCCGTCGATTTCCGGATGGAGCAGCCGCCCGTCCGGCACCAGCGTGTCGGCCAGCGCCGATCCCTTGGAGCAGAGCCGTCCCCGGTTCGCCGGGTGGTCGGCATCGCCGCGCACGGTCACGGCACCATCGGCCGATACGCGCGCGATCACCCCGCACCCGACCCCGCAATAGGGACAGGTGGTCTTCACCTCCCGTTGTCCGCCGGAGGCAAGCTCCGCCCCGTCAAACATGGCCGCAGTCCTTGCGGCAGCCGCCGCGCGACAGCTTGGCCTCAGCGAGCGCGATGGCGACGCTCCGCCCCTCCACCCGCACCGGAACATGGCCGGTACGCCCCTCGTCGGGGGCGACGGCCTCGCCGGTCGCCAGCTCGATCACCCAGCTGTGCAGCGGGCAGGTGACGCGGCGGCCATGGACGATGCCCTGGGACAGCGGCCCCTGCTTGTGGGGGCAGGCGTCCTCCAGCGCGAAGACCTCGTCGGCCGCCGTGCGGAACAGGGCGATGTCGCCGCCGGGGGTGCGGACGACGCGCGAGCCCAGCACGGGAATGTCGTCGATGCTGCCGACCTGGGTCCAGACCGTTTCCGAAGTGACGTTTTCCATGACGATGCTGTCCATGATCGGTTACCCCACTTCGGCGAGCAGATTGAATTCGTGACGGTCGACGCCCTTGGCGGCGCGCTCCGCCCATGGGTCGTCCTGCGAGAAGGTCTGCGAGAACAGGAAGCGCGCGTTCAACGCCCGCCGCCGCTCCGGATCCTCGACCAGCGCCGCCTTGATGTGGTCGAGCCCGACCCGCTCCACCCAGGGTGCCGTGCGCTCCAGATAGCGGGCCTCCTCGCGGTAGAGCTGCATGAAGGCGCCGGTGTATTCCAGCACCTCCTCCTCCGTGCCCACACGGACCAACAGGTCGCAGGCCCGGACATGCAGGCCGCCGTTACCGCCGACATGCAGCTCGTATCCGCTGTCGATGCAGACCACGCCCAGATCCTTGATGGTGGCCTCAGCACAGTTGCGCGGGCAGCCGGACACCGCCAGCTTGACCTTGTGCGGGGTCCAGGTGCCCCAGGTCATCCGCTCCAGCTTGACGCCCAGCCCGGTCGAGTCCTGCGTGCCGAAGCGGCACCATTCCGAGCCGACGCAGGTCTTCACCGTGCGCAGCCCCTTGGCATAGGCATGGCCGGACACCATGCCGGCGGCGTTGAGGTCCGCCCAGACCGCCGGCAAATCCTCCTTCTTCACCCCGAACAGGTCGATGCGCTGGCCGCCGGTCACCTTCACCGTCGGGATGGCGAACTTGTCCACCACATCGGCGATGGCGCGCAGCTCCGCCGCGTTTGTCAGGCCGCCCCACATGCGCGGCACGACCGAATAGGTGCCGTCCTTCTGGATGTTGGCGTGGGCGCGCTCGTTGATGTAGCGCGACTGGTAGTCATCCTTGTATTCGCCCGGCCAAGCGCACAGCAGGTAATAGTTCAGCGCCGGCCGGCAGGAGGCGCAGCCGTCGGGCGTCGTCCATTCCATCGCCTGGAAGACCTCGGCCATGGTCTTCAGTCCGCGCTCGACGATGGCCGCCCGTACCTGATCATGGGTGTGGTGGGTGCATTTGCACATCGGCTTGACCTTGGGCGCGGCGGTGAAACCGTCGCCCAGCGTCACCGCCAGCAGCCGTTCCACCGTGCCGGAGCAGCCGCCGCAGGAGGCCGACGCCTTGGTGTGCGCCTTCACCTCGTCCAGGCTGGTCAGGCCCTTCTCGGTGATCGCCTTGACGATGTTGCCCTTGCACACGCCGTTGCAGCCGCAGATCTCGGCACTGTCGGGCAGTGCTGCGATGGCGGCGTTCGGGTCGCCGGCATCGGCGCTGCCGAAACCCTGCCCGAAGATCATGCTGTCGCGTTCGGCCGACACGTCGGCGCCGTCCTTCAGCAGCGAGAAGTACCAGGCGCCGTCCTTGGTGTCGCCATACAGCACAGCCCCCAGCAGCTTGCCGTCCTTCAGCACCAGCCGCTTGTAGACGCCGCGGGCGGCATCGCGGAACACGATGTCCTCGGTCCCCGCCCCGCCCGAGAAATCGCCGGCGGAGAACACATCGACGCCGGTGACCTTCAGCTTGGTCGAGGTGACGGAGCCGGTATAAGCCGCACCCTCTCCGCCCGCGAGGTCGTGAGCCAGCACCTTCGCCATCTCGAACAGCGGGGCGACGAGGCCCCAGGTGACGCCGCGATGCTCGACGCATTCGCCGACCGCGTAGATCGACGGATCGCTGGTGCGCATCTTGTCGTCGACGCGGATACCGCGCCCGCACTCCAGCCCGGCGGCCTTGCCCAGCGCCATGTTGGGGCGGATGCCCACCGCCATGACGACGATGTCGGCCGGCAGTTCGCGCCCATCCCGCAGCCGAACCGCGCTGACCCACTCGTCTCCAACGATTTCAGCCGTGTCCGCGCCGGTCAGCACCTCGATGCCACGGCGCTCCAGTTCGCGCTGAAGCAGCATGCCGGCCGACGGGTCGAGCTGGCGCTCCATCAGCGTCGGCATCAGATGGACGACGGTGACCTCCATCCCCTTGACCCGCAGGCCGTTGGCGGCCTCCAACCCCAGCAGCCCGCCGCCGATCACCACGGCCCGCCCGCCCCTGGCTGCCGCCGCCAGCATGGCGTCGACGTCCGCCAGATCGCGGAAGCCGATGACGCCCGGCAGGGTCGAGCCCGGCACCGGGATGATGAAGGGCATCGACCCGGTGGCGATCAGCAGCCGGTCATAGGGAACGACGCGGCCGGACTGCGAGACCACCGTCTTGCCCGCGCGGTCGATGCTCTCCACCGCCTCGCCGGTCAGCAGCGTGATGCCGTTGGCATCGTACCACTCACGGCTGTTCAGCACGATCTGGTCGAAGGTCTTCTCGCCCGCCAGCACCGGCGACAGCATGATGCGGTTGTAGTTGGGATGCGGCTCGGCCCCGAAGACGGTGATGTCGAAGCGGCCGGGCGCCTTGGCCAGCAGCTCCTCCACCGTCTTCATGCCGGCCATGCCGTTGCCGACCACCACCAGCCGTTCCATGGCCGGACCGGCGCCCTGCAGTTCTGCCTCGGTCTGGTCAACGACGGGCCCGTTGTTCGATGAGAGATGCATGTCCATGGCGCGTCTGCCTCGTCTATCGTGTCCGGCCTGCTGCAAAGTCAGGCACGGGGCCAAAAAGAAAGGCGTCCGAACGGGCCTGCGTCCCTGCCCCGCGAGTGACTCGCGAAAGCGGGTGCAAACCTGTTCGGACGCCGTTGTCCGGGCGGTTCGTCGTCGAACCAGAGCCAAATCCACGCGTCGTCGCGTGGGCTTCGGCGGTGTCGCGGGCACTGGCGACGTTGCTGGCGCCCGCTGTTGTCTCGGCACTCCCTTCGCAATCCGCGTGCCAATCGCAGGGATGTCGGGCCTGTGCGGGAAAACTCCAGGGATTCTGCAGAGTCCTGCCCGGAGTCGCACCCAAGACCAAGGTGCCTATTTTTGGATCATGCTTAGGTATTGCACAAAGCATGGACAGGCAGACTTGTGTGCGCCGCAAAAATCAGCAGACGTCCCGATACCCTCAAGAGGCGGTTCATACCTTCCGCCGGGTCATAGCCAACGGAATCAACCGTTCTGGCCGATTTTTCAGCAAAAGCCATCCTTTGGCATGAGGCTTGCGAAGAGGGGGGCCAGAGACGCGCCAACGACGGTGCGTGCATCCCAAGCGTCCAACGATGGGCCAGCCCCCGGCAGTGTTGCCGACCCCGGTATCGACAAGCCTTTGCATAAGGCTTTTCCGGTCGATCCCGCTGGACGCTTTCGACGGCCAAGGCACACACACGCCACCTGCCCGAAAAACAGCCAGTCCGGGACATGCCCAGAAAATCGTCACCGGTGTCGCACGCCCGACCGCTGGTCCGGATTTCAGAGATGGAGCAACCGACGTGGCCCACCGCACTCTTCGCCACCTTCTCGCATCGGCTGTTGCAATCGTCGCCCTGACCGCGGGTGTCTCTGCCATCGCCGCCCCGCTCGACGTCGAAAAGGATCAACTGAAGCTCGGATTCATCAAGCTGACCGACATGGCGCCGCTCGCCATCGCCGTCGAAAAGGGCTTCTTCGAGGATGAAGGCCTGTCCGTCACGCTGGAGCCGCAAGCGAACTGGAAAGTCCTGCTCGACCGCGTGATCTCCGGCGAGCTGGACGGCGCCCACATGCTGGCCGGCCAGCCGCTGGGCGCCACCATCGGCTTCGGCACCAAGGCGCACATCGTCACCGCCTTCTCGATGGACCTGAACGGCAACGGCATCACGCTGTCGAACGACGTCTGGCGCAAGATGAAGGCCAATGTGCCCAACGGCCCCGACGGCAAGCCGGCCCACCCGATCAAGGCCGACGCGCTGAAGCCGGTGATCGCCCAGTACAAAGCCGAGGGCAAGCCCTTCAACATGGGCATGGTCTTCCCGGTCTCGACCTACAATTACGAGCTGCGCTACTGGCTGGCGTCGGGCGGGATCAACCCCGGCTTCTACAGCCCAACCGATGTGTCGGGCCAGATCGGCGCCGACGCGCTGCTCTCCGTCACCCCGCCGCCGCAGATGCCGGCGACGCTGGAGGCCGGCACCATCTACGGCTACAGCGTCGGCGAGCCGTGGAACCAGCAGGCGGTGGTCAAGGGCATCGGCGTGCCGGTCATCACCGACACCGAGATTTGGAAGAACAACCCCGAGAAGGTCTTCGGCGTCACCGACGAGTGGGCGAGGAAGAATCCCAAGACCCATCTGGCCGTCGTCAAGGCGCTGATCCGCGCCGCCCAGTGGCTGGACGAGAACAACAACGCCAACCGCGCCGAAGCGGTGAAAATCCTCGCCAAGTCCGAATATGTCGGCGCCGACGCCAAGGTCATCGCCAATTCGATGACCGGCACCTTCGAGTATGAGAAGGGCGACAAGCGCGACGTTCCCGACTTCAACGTCTTCTTCCGCTACAACGCGACCTACCCCTTCTATTCCGACGCCGTCTGGTACCTGACCCAGATGCGCCGCTGGGGCCAGATCGCCGAGGCCAAGCCCGACAGCTGGTACGACCAGACCGCGCGCAGCGTCTACAAGCCGGACATCTATCTCCAGGCCGCGAAGCTGCTGGTCGAGGAGGGCAAATCCAAGGAAGCCGACTTCCCGTGGAAGAGCGACGGCTACAAGCCGGTCGATAACGGCTTCATCGACGGCATCCCCTATGACGGCCACAAGCCGAACGACTACCTCGCCAAGCAGCCCATCGGCCTGAAGGGCGACCAGAAGATCGAGGGCGGTCAGGTGGTGGGCGGGTAAGCGCCCCCACGTTCCCCCACCACCGACAGCCAGGGACACCCCGCCATGACCAGCCTGACCGACACCTCCGCCGACCTTGCCCCGGCCCAACGCAAAGCCCAGCGCAAGGCCCGCCGCGCCCATGCCCTCAACCGCGTCGCCTCCGTCCTGACCACCATCGGGCTCGGCTGGCTGGCGCCGCTGCTGCGGCTCGCCGCCGGCGAGAACCCGCGCCAGCAGGGCGTCGAACTGTGGCGCCAGATGGGCATCCCGCTGACCGCCATCCTGCTGTTCCTCGCCGCCTGGGGCTGGGCCGCCCCGCAGGTGCAGACCAGCTTGGGCGCCATCCCCGGCCCGGCCCAGGTGTGGGAGCAGGCAACCAACCTCTACGCCGACCACAAGGCCGAACGCGCCAAGGAGGCCGCCTTCTACGACCGGCAGGCCAAGCGCAACGCCGAGATCCTGGCGAAGGATCCAAAGACGGAGGTCAAGACCCGCCCCTATGCCGGCAAGCCGACCTACCTCGACCAGATTTTCACCAGCCTGAAGACGGTCTTCACCGGCTTCCTGCTGGGCGCCCTGGTGGCGGTGCCGCTGGGGGTGGCGAGCGGCCTGTCGCCGACAGTCAACGCCGCGATCAACCCGCTGATCCAGATCTTCAAGCCGGTGTCGCCGCTGGCCTGGCTGCCGCTGGTCACCATGGTGGTCAGCGCCACCGTGTCGGGCAGCGACCCGCTGTTCGAGAAGTCCTTCCTGACCTCCGCCATCACCGTCACGCTCTGCTCGCTGTGGCCGACCCTGATCAACACGGCGGTCGGCGTCTCCTCCATCGACCGCGACCTGATGAATGTCGGCAAGGTGCTCCAGCTCTCCGGCTTCACCATGGTGCGCCGCCTCGTGCTGCCGTCCGCCCTGCCCTACATCTTCACCGGCCTGCGCCTGTCGCTGGGCGTGGGCTGGATGGTGCTGATCGCCGCGGAGATGCTGGCGCAGAATCCCGGCCTTGGCAAATTCGTCTGGGACGAGTTCCAGAACGGTTCCGCCAGCTCGCTCGCCAGGATCATGGTGGCGGTCTTCACCATCGGCCTGATCGGCTTCCTGCTCGACCGCGTGATGCTGGCGCTCCAGTCCGCCGTCAGCCACAGCCCCGCCCGTTAAGGAGACCAATGTCATGGCGATCCTGGACCTGAAGGGTGTGTCGAAGTCCTACGGCGGCACCACCGTGCTGCGCGACATCGACCTGTCGATCGAAGAGGGCGAGTTCGTCGCCATCGTCGGCTTCTCCGGCTCCGGCAAGTCGACGCTGATCAACCTGATCGCCGGTCTGGCGATGCCCGATGCCGGCGAGCTGCTCTACCGCGGCAAGCCGGTGACCGGCCCCGGCCCGGAACGCGGTCTGGTCTTCCAGTCCTATTCGCTGATGCCCTGGCTCAGCGTGAAGGAGAATGTCGCGCTGGCGGTCGACGCCGTCCACAAGGCGAAGGGCGGCGCCGAACGCGGCGTGCTGACCCGCCGGGCGGTGGAGACGGTGGGCCTGGGCCACGCCACCGACCGCCGGCCGAAGGAGCTGTCGGGCGGCATGCGCCAGCGCGTCGGCTTCGCCCGTGCCCTCGCCATGAGCCCGGAGATGCTGCTGCTGGACGAACCGCTGTCCGCACTCGACGCCCTGACCCGCGCCAAGCTGCAGGACGAGATCGAGGCGATCTGGCGCAAGGACCGCAAGACCGTCATCCTCATCACCAACGATGTGGACGAGGCGATCCTGCTGGCCGACCGCATCATCCCGCTGACCCCCGGTCCCAACGCCACTCTCGGCCCCGCCTTCACCGTCGATCTGCCGCGCCCGCGCGACCGCACCGCCGTCAACCATGACGAGGATTTCAAGCGCCTGCGCGCCGAGGTCACCGCGTACCTGATGGAGGTCGGCGTCGCCCGCGCGACCGGCGGCGATGATGGGCTTGTCCTGCCTGACGTAAAGCCGATCACCGCCTCGCCCCCGCCCAAGGCCTATATCGAGGCGATGGGCGGGCGCGGCATGGAGGACCGCTATCTCGAATTCACCCGCCTGACCAAGACCTTTGCCACGCCGAAGGGTCCGCTGACCGTGGTGGATGGCTTCGATCTGAAGATGCGCAAGGGTGAGTTCGTCTCGCTGATCGGCCATTCCGGCTGCGGCAAATCCACCGTGCTGTCGATGGTGGCCGGGCTGGCCGACGTGACCAGCGGCGGCATCGTGCTGGACGGCAAGGAGGTGGACGGCGCCGGTCCCGACCGCGCCGTGGTGTTCCAGGCCCCCAGCCTGTTCCCCTGGCTGACCGCTTATGAAAACGTCATGCTCGGCGTCGACCGCGTCTTCCCCCATGCGGGCAAGGGCGAGCGCGCCGACATCGCCCGTTATTACCTCGCCCGTGTGGGCTTGGGCGACAGCATGGACCGCAAGGCGTCGGAACTGTCCAACGGCATGAAGCAGCGTGTCGGCATCGCCCGCGCCTTCGCCCTGTCGCCCAAGCTCCTGCTGCTCGACGAGCCGTTCGGCATGCTCGACAGCCTGACCCGCTGGGAGTTGCAGGAGGTGCTGATGGAGGTGTGGGCGCGCACCAAGGTCACCGCGGTCTGCGTCACCCACGACGTGGACGAGGCGCTGCTGCTGGCCGACCGGGTGGTGATGATGACCAACGGCCCGAACGCGAAGATCGGCCACGTCCTGACCGTCGACATACCGCATCCCCGCACCCGGCAGGCCCTGCTGGAGCACCCGCGCTATTACGACTACCGCGAGGAGCTGCTGAATTTCCTCGAAGGCGGCCATGCCGGGGCGCCGAAGAAGGCGGCATAACCCTGTCCCATCCCCCGGAAAGCCCTCCGAAGATCCATCGACAAGCTGGCCCTCCGGGACCAGCTTGTTGTCTTTCGGCGAGACAGACGGGAGAGAGGAAGATGAAGCGCGTGACCCTGCCGGACGGCACCGAGGTCCCGGCTCTCGGCCAGGGCACCTGGATGATGGCTGAGGGGCGCGGCGACCGCGCCGCCGAGATCGCCGCCATCCGGGCCGGCATCGACCGTGGCATGACCCTGATCGACACCGCCGAGATGTATGGCGACGGCGCGTCCGAGGAACTGGTGGGCGAGGCCGTCGCCGGCCGGCGCGACGGGCTTTTCATCGTCACCAAGGTGCTGCCCAGCAACGCGTCCCGCATCGGCACTGTCAAGGCCTGCGAGCGCAGCCTGAAACGGCTGAAGATCGACCGCATCGACCTCTACCTGCTGCACTGGCGCGGCGGCGTGCCGCTGGAGGAGACGGTGGAGGCGTTCCAATCGCTGATCCAGGCCGGCAAGATCGCCCGCTGGGGCGTCTCCAACTTCGACGTCGACGATCTGGAGGAGCTGGCGGAGGCCACCGACCTGCACGGCTGCGCCGTCAATCAGGTACTCTACAACCCCGAACACCGCGGCATCGAATACGACCTGCTGCCCTTCCAGCACACCGCCCGCATGCCGGTGATGGCCTATTCCCCCATCGGCCAGGGCGGTCGCCTGCTGCGCTCCCCCGCCTTGCTGGCGGTGGCGAAGCGCCACGGCGTGACAGCGGCCCAGGTCGCGATTGCGTGGGCGCTGCGGCAGCAGGGGGTGATCGCGATCCCCAAGGCCGGCACGACGGCGCATGCCCTCGAGAATGCCGAGGCGGTCAAGCTGGCCCTGACCGGCGAGGACATCGCGGAGATCGACAAGGCATTCCCGCCGCCGAAGCGCAAGCAGCCGCTGGCGATGATCTGAGCGATGATCCGGGAATGGCCGACGGACCGGAACGCCCCGGTCACAGCGCCAGATCGGACGACAATGGCTGGTCCAGCCAGAGCCACGCATCGGCCAGCGGGCCGACGGTCAATGCCCCGTCGATCCGGCAGTCGGCCAGGACGGTGCTGAAGGTTTCATGCAGATCGGCCAGGGCGGAGGACGGCAGGCCCATGGCCAGACGCAAGGTCACGTCCAGCCGGTGGCCTGCCAGCGTCGCCATCAGCTGCACCGGACCCAGCCGCTGCGGCCGGGCCTGAAGCACCAAGGTGACGCGGTCGGACAGCCCGTCTTCGATCCCGACGGCGCAGAGCAGTCCGTCGTCGCTGTCGAGCAGCGGCACGCGCGACAGCCGCCACAGCCGCCCGTCCACCGGCTGGAAGTGCGACGCCAGCGCCCGGTCGCACTCGTCGAGCAGCAATCCGCCGTCCAGATCCGCCAGCCGTGCCGCCGCGTCCGCTCCGACCCAGTCGCGGCAGCCGCCGGCGGTCGCCGCCAGGAACAGGGCGAGCGCTGCGCCGAAGGTCGAATCGCAGCGCGGCAGGCAGCCGCGCGCCAGCGCCGCATCGGCCGGCGACAGCGAGTCCAGCAGATCGAGCAGACGGCGCACCAGCGCAGGCGCCTCGTCGCCATCGGCCAGAGCGTCGGCATGGGCGGCGGGTGACAGCGGCGATGACGGTGGCGAGGCGAAATGCGCCGCCAGCAGGCTCGGCGGCGGCACATGCCGGGGAACGAGGTCGCGCCCCGCCATTCAAGCGGCTTCCATCCGGATGGTCACCATTCCGTGGCGCTCCGCTCAATAGACGACGGCGTCGGCGTCGTCGGATTGCGGGATTATGATGGTGCCGTCCTCCGCCATCGCCTTGGCGACGCGGACGATCTCCGCCTGGGCGTCGTTGACGTCGCGCATGCGCAAGGGACCCATGTTCTCGATCTCGTCCAGCAGGATCAGACGGGCGCGTTCCGACAGGACCGACAGGAAATGGTCGCGCTGGGCCGTCGGCGCCCCCTTCAGCGCGATGGCGAGCTGGCCGGTGTCGCAGCGGCGTATCACTGCCTGCAGCGAGACGCGGTCGAGCCGCATCAGATCCTCGAAGGTGAACATCAGCTGCTTGATGCGCTGGGTCGGCTCCGGCATCACGGTTTCCAGATCGTCGAAGATCTCGGTCAGCGTCTCGCGGTCGATGCGGTTGAAGATGTCGGCCATCCGCTCCAGCGAATCGTTGCCGTGGGTGCGGGCGTAATTCGCCATGAACTCGTTGTGCAGGATCGATTCGATGTCCAGCAGCACCTCGCGCTGCACCGATTCGATCTGGATCATGCGCTCGATCACCTCGGTGCGGACGGCCGGCGGCAGCAGCACCAGCACCTTGGCGGCGTGGTCGGCGCGCATCTTGGACAGGATGACCGCCGCCGTCTGGGGGTATTCGCCGGCAAGATAGGCGGCGAGCACCCCCTCGTTCACGTTGGACATCTTCTCCCACATGGTGCGGCCGGCGGGGCCGCGGATCTCGCCCATGATCTCCGTCACGCGGTCGGCCGGCAGGAAGCGGTTCAGCATCCGCTCCGTGCTGTCGTAGGACCCGACGACCGATCCGGCATTGGCGAAGCGTTCGGTGAAGATGCGCATCAGCGTCTCCACCAGATTGGAGGTGACGTTGCCGAGCGTCGCCATCGAGCGGCTGACGAGGCGGATCTCGTCCTCGTCCAGCCGCTCCATCAGCCGCGATCCGCGTTCCTCGCCCAGCGCCAGGAAGATGACGGCGCTCTTCTCGATACCGGTCAGGCTCTTGTAATTCTCACGGATCTTGATCGGCGTTCCCATGGCGGCACCTCAGAATGAGCAATCGGCGGAGGGGGCGGAAGACGGGGTGTTGTCGGACGCGTCGGCCGGCGGCAGGGCCAGCGCGCGGTCATGGCGGAAGGCGACCGCCATCACCGCCCCGGCCACCAGCAGCAGCGGATGCGGAATCAGCGGGTTGGGATCGAGGACGGCGAGCAGCCCGGCGACCGAACCGTCCTCCGGCACCGCCACCCCGCGGCGGCGGGCCAGCGCCAGCAGGCTGTCGGCCAGACTGGCACCGGATATGGCGGCGGGGTCCGGAGAAGCGTCGTTCATCGCCTCACACCCCATAGGAGCGGATCAGGCTGCCGGCGATCAGGAACCAGCCGTCGGTCAGCACGAAGAAGATGATCTTGAAGGGCAGCGCGATCATCACCGGCGGCAGCATCATCATGCCCATCGCCATCAGGATCGCCGCCACCACCATGTCGATCACCAGGAAGGGCAGGAACAGCAGGAAGCCGATCTCGAAGGCGCGGCGCAGCTCCGACAGCAGGAAGGCCGGCATCAGCAGGCGCAGATCGACGCTTTCCGCCGTCACCGGGCGCTCGTCCCGTGCCGGCTCCGTGCTCTCGCCCACCGGCTTCGGCTTTGCGGCGAAGGCGGCGAAGGCGGCCAGATCGCGGTCGCGGACATGCGAGGCCATGAAGCCGCGGAACGGCTCGATCATCCGCTCCAGCCCCTGCTCCTGGGTCACCTGCTCGTTCAGCAGTGGGCGCAGCCCGTCCTGCCAGGCACTGTCGATCACCGGACCCATGATGTGGAAGGTCAGGAACATGGCGAGGCTGACCAGCACCATGTTCGGCGGCGACTGCTGCAACCCCAGCGCGGAGCGCAGCAGCGACAGCACGACGATGATGCGGGTGAAGCAGGTGACCATGATCAGCAGGCCGGGCGCCACGCTCAGCACCGTCAGCAGCACGATGCCCTGGACGATCCGCCCCGACAGGCTCCCCCCGTCCGCCAGCGATCCGAGCGCGCCCAGGCTGAGGTCGAGCGGCGCCGCCGCGGCCGGGCCGGCGGCGAGGGTCAGGGCAAGGAGGAGGACGAGGGTGCGGAGACGCATGGGGAACTTTCGCGAAGAGTGACGATAGTCTCCCTCTCCCGGGGCGGGAGAGGGGCTTCAGGGATTCTCCCTCAGTCGATCTCCAGCTCCGTCCGCACGATCTCGGTCAGCGTCACGCCGAGCCGCTGGTCCTCGACGATCACCACCTCGCCGCGCGCGACCAGACGGTGGTTGACCAGCACCTCGACCGGTTCGTCCACCTTGCGCTCAAGCTCCAGCACGGCACCGCGGCCGAGCTTCAGCAGTTGCGCCACCAGCATGCTGGTGCGGCCCAGCACGACCTGCACATCCACCGGCACGTTGTAGATGGCGTTCATCGGTCCGTCGTAAGCCTTGTCGCCGGCCTTTTCGGGGGCCTTCTCCGCCTGCTTGGGATCGTCGTCGAGAATGTCGAGGTTCAAGGGAGGCATGAGGAGTCTCGCTTCACATCGGTTGGGGCATGTCGGAGGACAGTGCCGGCGCCAGGGCGGCGACGGCGCGGTCGGTGAGGTCGGCGACGGCGGCCTCGAAAACGGCAGGATCGCGGCTGACGGAGCCGGCGCCCCAGTTCGCCTCCAGGGCGCCGACGGCCAGCGCCGGGTCGCCCTGGATGTCGAGGCGGCCCTGGAAGACGCCCTGCCCGGCCAGCCGCTCCTCCAGCGGGCGGCAGAGCGACGGGTGCAGGCGCAGGGTCAGACGGGGGGCCTGCCCGGCGGCGCGCAGGGCATCGACTGCCAGCCGCTCCACCTCGGCGCGGGCGACCTCATCGAGCAGCCGCGGCGCCATCCGGCGGACCAGCGCCAGCAGAACGAAGGCGCCCTGGGCCTCCAGCCGCTCCATCACCGCGGCATGGTTGGCGTCGAGCGCCGCCATCCGCTGTGCCAGCCGGTCGAGGGTGGCGGACAGTTCCGCCTCGATGCGGCGGGCGGCGGACAGTTCGCCGTCGCGCCGGCCCTGGGCCAGCCCCTCGGCCAGCGCAGTCCGGCGGGTTTCGTCCAGCGCCGCGCGATGGTCGCGCTCGGACAGGCTCGGCAGGTCGAGCGGATCGACGGCCTCCACGGCGGCCGGTTCCGCCACCGTGGCCGGCGCGCCGAAGCTGTGGTCGAAACGGTAGCGCGGATAGGCGGCCATCACGCCACCTCCTCATAGAGCCAGGAGCGCAGGATATCGATGGCCTCATCCGGATACTGGTCGACCAGCTCGCCCAGCCGGCGGATGGAGGAGGCGCGGACGCGGCCTTCCACGGTGCGCAGCTCGATCAGCTGGTCCATCGTCTCCTCGATGCCGAGCTGCGGCGCCATCGGCGCGGCGGCGAGAGCGACATCCGCCTCTCCGCCGTCGGCCAGCGCCGCACCGGCCGCAGCGGTAGAAGCGGGGCCGGTCAGTTGCGGCATGGCGCCGCCGGCTGGAGCCGCCAGCGCCGGGGCGGCGGCCTCCGCCGCCACCGGTTCCGGCGCCGGGAAGACGCGGCGGATCAGCGGACGCAGGCCGACCAGGATCACCAGGGCGGAGAGCACCAGCAGGATCACCCACTGGATCAGCGTCATGACGTTGCGGGTCAGCGTCTCGGCGATCTCGTCGCCCAGCGGGCGCGGCGCGAGGTCGGGGGCCAGATCGACGAATTCCAGATTGTCCACCGTCACCCGGTCGCCGCGCGCCTCGCTGAAGCCCATGGCCGAGCGGACCAGCTCGCCCAGGCGCTGAAGCTCCTCCGCCGTGCGCGGCTCGTACTGGCGGGTGCCGTCGGGTGCGGTCTTCCAGGTGCCGTTGACCAGCACGGCGACGCTGAGGCGGCGGACGTCGCCCGGCTCGATCACCGTTTCGCGGCTGACGTTGGAGATCTCGTAATTGACCGTCTCCTCCTGCCGCTTGGTGTCGTTGGAGGATTGCGGCCCCTGCGACTGGGCGCGCACGTCGCGTTGCGGCAGGTTCTGTTCGGCGGTGACCGGGGGTTCGCCGTTGCTGTCCTGGCTGCGCTCCTGCTCCTGCACGGACTGGGTGGAGCGGATCACCTGGCTGTTGGGGTCGAAGGTCTGGCTGCGCACCACCTCGCGCTTGGTCTCCACCTCGGCGGCGACCTGGACGCGGACGTTGCCGGCGCCGAGCCGGGCGGTCAGCATCTGCTCCACCGCGCGGGCGACGCGGGTTTCCGCCGCGACCCGCAGCCCGTCGGTGCGCGCCGACGCCAGCCCCGGCCCGTCATCCTCGGTCAGCAGAAGCTCGCCGGAGGAATCCATCACCGTCACGGCGCTGGGCTTCAGATTGGGCACGGCGGCGGAGACGAGATGGCGGATCGACAGGGCCTGTTTGCGGTCCATCGACCCCCGGCCGCGCATGCGCACCACCACCGACGCGGTCGGCTTCGGCGCGCTGCGCGAGAACTCCTCGCGCTCCGGCAGGACGATGTGGACGCGGGCCGCCTCCACGCCGGACAGCGTCTCGATGGTGCGGCCGAGTTCGCCTTCCATGGCGCGCAGGCGGTTGATGCGCTGCATGAAGCTGGTGATGCCGAGCGGCTTGTCGGTGTCGAACAGCTCGTAACCGACACCGCCATGCGCAGGCAGGCCCTTCTCCGCCAGCGCCATGCGGACGCGGGAAACGTCGGCCTGGGGCACGCTGATCGTCGTACCGTCGAAGCCGGCATTCATCGGCACGCCCATCTCCTGCACCGCCTTGGCGATGCGGCCGGCCTCCGCCGGTTCCAGCCCGCTGTAGAGGGCGGTCATGTGCGGCTGCGACAGCAGCAGCGCCATGCCGGCGACGGCCAGGACGATGCCGAGGCCGGTCCCCGCCAGCACGAGCAGCCGACCGCGCCCCAACGACCGCAACGTGTCGATCAGACTGTCCACGGTTCCCCGCACCTTTAAAGTTTCTGAAAATCGGCGGGCCTAGTCTTCGCCCTGCGCACCCCGTCACGCTAACGACGCGACTTTTAAGCGGAGTAAAAAACGGGGATGTCGCCAAAGACAATGCCGCTAAAACTTTAAAGAACGGCCGGTTGACTAAAATTTTCGGCAATGTCCGACGGGATGGATCGATGATTACACGGTTCGGCATGGCGAAGACAGGGACGGGAGCGGCACGGGACGAGGTGCTCGACCGGCTGCGCGGATCGGGACGGATCCTGGTGGTGGCCTTGCCGGTCGCCCGGCTGCTCGCCGGCATTGCGGCGCTGGGCGCGGTGGCGGCGGCCGGGCTCGGCGGCTACTGGCTGGCTGCCGGTCCGCAGGCGGTCGAGCGGCTGTGGACCCACTCGGCGGAGACGGCGCCGGCCGACGCCGTGGTCGACATGCCGGAACTGGTCGTCAATCTGCGCCGCGACACGCCGTCCCGCTTCCTGAAGGTCGGCCTGTCCCTGACTGTCGCCCACCGCGACCGGCAGGCGCTGGAACAGGCGATGCCGCAGCTGACCGACAGCCTGCAGGAGTTCCTGCGCAACCTGGACCAGGACGACCTTGAGGGGTCGGCCGGGCTGCATCGCCTGCGCAGCGAGATCAAGCGCCGCTTCAACCTGATCCTGTCCGACCCCGCCGGCCGGCGCGACGTCGTCACCGACGTTCTGCTGCGCAGCCTGCTCACGCAATAGCGACCTCCAGAGGCACCGGATGACGACCGACACCCCCGCTCCGCCTTCCACATCCATGCCCACATCCACCCTCGCCGCCGGGGAGGATGCCGACTGGTCCGACGCCGCGTGGGAACTCGCCGCGGCCCAGCAGACCGCCGCCCCTGCCCCACCGCCGGCCGAAGAAGCCGCGGCGATGGCGGAGGCGATGCGGGAAGCGCTGGCCGGCGAGACGAAGACACTGAGCCAGGAGGAGATCGACCGGCTGCTGAATTTCGGCGCCCCGGAAGGCGGCGGGCCGGAGATGAGCGCCATCCAGCGGCTGGTCAGCTCGACCACGGTCAACAAGGACCGGCTGCCGATGCTGGACGTGGTGTTCGACCGCATGGTGCGGATGCTGAACACCTCGCTGCGCCAGTTCGCCTCGACCAACGTCGAGGCGTCGCTGTCGAAGATCGAATGGCTGCGCTACACCGACTTCCAGGACGCCATCGAGCTGCCTGCCCTGATCGGCGTCGCCCGCGCCGAGCCGTGGGACAACCAGATGCTGGTGTCGATCGACAGCGCGCTGATCTACTGCATGATGGACGTGCTGCTGGGCGGGCGGCGGTCCAGGCCGGGGCGGATCGACGGGCGCGCCTACACCTCCATCGAACGCAAGATGACCGAGCGGATGATGAAGGTGGTGCTCCAGGATCTGGGGCAGTCCTTCGACCCGCTGGCCCAGGTCGATTTCGTCTTCGACCGGCTGGAGGTGAACCCGCAGTTCGCCACCATCACCCGCGCCACCAACGCCATCATCCGCGTGCGCATCGCCGTGGAGGTGGAACGGCGCACCGGCCACATCGACATCGTCATCCCCTATGCCACGCTGGAGCCGATCCGCGGCAAGCTGGTGCAGATGTTCATGGGCGAGAAGTTCGGCCATGACACGGTGTGGGAAAGCCACCTGAAGAACGAGCTGATGCGCTCCAAGCTGGAGCTGGTCGCCGTGCTGGCGGAAACCAAGGTGCCGCTGGGCGAGGTTCTGGCCTGGCAGAAGGGCCAGTCGCTGAAGCTGCGCATCAGCCCGGACCAGACCGTCCTGGTCTTCAGCAAGACCATCCCGCTGTTCGCCGGCCACATGGGACAGCGCAACGACAACATCGCGGTGAAGATCGACACCGATCTCGACACCAAGCAGGAGCTGATCGATGGTCTCCTTTCTCATTGATGCGGCCCTGGCGGTGATGCTGGTCACGGCGACCGCCTATCTGGTCATCGTCAACAAGCGGCTGAAGCTGCTTCGCACCGGCCAGTCCGAGATCAACGCCCTGGTGTCGACCTTCTCCAAGTCGATCGATGACACCGACGCCTCGATGAAGCGCATGGTGGCCTCGGCGACCGAGATCGCCGCCCGGCTGTCCGACGATCTCGACCGCGCCCGGGGCATGAAGGAGGACATGGCGCTGATCCTCGGTTCCTGCGAGCGCACCACCGCCCGGATGGAGGAATCGGTCCAGCACGCCCGCGCCCTGCTGCGCCGACTGGACGAGGGCGCCATGGGGAGCGTCGCGCGGGTCACACGGAACCGGGCGCAGCCGGAAGCGGCAGCGGTCGCCGCAAGCGTGGCCAAGGACGCCGAGACCACGGCGGCCTCGCCGCTGCTGTCGGCGCTGAAAGCCGCGGAGGCGGACAAGGGCGAGTTCCAGGCGCTGGAAACGGCATTGCGCGCCGTCGCCGGGCAGTCGGTCGAGAGTGCCGCGCCCACCGCATCCGTTGCCCCCGCCGGCACGGCAAAGGCCACAGCCAGCGCCTTCTATGCGCGGCTGCGCACCGTCGGGTCGGAGGTGTCCGCATGATCCCGCGCATCCTTCCCATCACCCTGGTCGCCGTGCTGATGGTGTTGCCGCTGAAGCTCGGCGCCCTGGTCGACGGCTTTCCGGTCATCGCCCAGCAGTTCGACCGCGAATTCGGCGCCCATGAACGGCCCTGGGCAACCGACCTGAAGGCAAGCGACGGCAAGGAGGCGGCACCCGCCCCGGCGCCGGTTCCGCTGCCGGTCTCCAGCCCCGTGGCGGAGGTTCCGCCGCCGGTGGCGCTGGCACCGCCCAACTGCACCGATCCGCTGCTGCGCGCCGCCATCGACGAACAGAAGACCGAGACGTCCGGCCGGCAGAACCGCCTGCGCGAGGCCGAGGCGGTGCTGGCCGCGACGGAAGCGCGCGTCGGCACGCAGATCCAGCGGCTGAACGGCGTGAAGCGCGAGGTCGAGGCGCTGATGACCCAGCGGTCCACCCTGGCGCAGGAAGACTTGAAGCGGATGGTGGCGATCTATGAGGCGATGAAGCCGCGCGATGCCGCCCGCATCCTGACCGACATGGAGACCGACATGGTCGTCGACGTGCTGGACCGCATCTCCGAACGCCGAGCCGCCCCGATCCTGGCCGAGATGGCCGACGCCAAGGCGCGCGAGGTGACGCGGCTGATCCTGCAGCGCCGTGCCCTGCCCGGCGACCGCAAGGCCGCTCCGGCGGTGGTCGGGGCCTCGATACCCGTGACGGCCATGCCGCGTCCCACCCTGACGAATTGAGCGCCATGACCAGCATGCCCGATGCCGTTGCAGCCCCGCCGCGTCCGGTTCCGATCCAACGCGGCGGCCCGTCCGGCGACGATGCACGCGACGAGAATTTCGCCGGTCTGGTGGACGAGGCTGCCGACGAAGCCGCAGAGAAGGACCCCGGCGACGCGACCGCCCCCGACCGTCTGCGCAAGCGCAAGGCCGTGCGGCCGGACGACCCCGTCGCCGCACAAGGCGCGATCGTCCAGGCGGCAGTCCAGGCCGCCGGCGCAGATGCCCCGCTGATGCCCTGGATGGTGGCCGCAGCTCCGCTGTCAAACGCGACGCCGGCGGACCCGGCAGCGCTGACGGCGGCAACCCCCGAAGCAGGGCCGGATTCAACTGCTCCCAAGGCCGGACAGATCACGGGCATCGCCAAGCACCCTGCCGGACAGGCGGCGACCGCATCGACGGCTGAACCGTCAGCCGCTCGTCAGCCGCCCCCGGAACCGTCCGCACCGAATGGCCCGGCCGCAAAGAGCGGACCGGAACAGACGGCGCCGGCCGACGCGGCGGCACAGGGCAGCACCGGGCAGACGGTGGAGGTTCAGGCGCCGCTCCAGACCGTAGAGGCCACCCTCGCGGCCCCTCCATCGGCCGCGACCTCCGGGACACCGGGCACGGCTGCGGAGTCATCCCCCTCCCCAGACGGGCGCGAGAGCCGGCGCGACGAAAGCTCCGACCCCCGCACCGCCGTCCGTGGCGCGCGCGGCGGTCGTCAGGGCGCGGCAGCCGACAAGGCCGAGGTGAAAGCCACTGCCCCCGCGACATCCAGGCCGGCGCAGGCTCCGCCCGATGCCGCATCCACCCCGGCTGGCCGGGACGTCGCCCCACCCTTCGCGACCTCCACGGCCACTGGCGCCAGGGAGACGGCAGCCGCGGGGTTCGAGGCGGTGCCGACATTGCCGGCCCAGGCGGCGACACAGTATGCCGCCGCTGCGGCTTCCGGGCGGGCAGCCGCCGCACACAGCCCGGCGATGGCGCAGCTGGCCGCCCCGCTGGTCCGCGTGGCCGAGTCCGGCGGCGGCGAGTTCCACATCGACCTCGCCCCGGCGGAGCTTGGCCGCATCCGCGTCGTCGCCGACGTCAGCGACGGCAAGGTTTCGCTGACCGTCCAGGCCGAACAGGCCGACACGCTGGCCCTGCTGCGGCGCGACCTGACGCAGCTGGAACGGGCGCTCGGCGATGCCGGGCTGTCGCTCGACAGCTCCAGCCTCCAGTTCTCGCTGCAAGGGGACGGGCAATCGCGCGGCTTCGCCGCTTCCGACCGGGACGGCACCGCCGGCGGCTGGCGCATCCAGGCCGAGGCTGTTCCGGAACCCATTGCCGACCGACCGATGCGCCCGATCGACGGGCTGGTCGACGTCACCGTCTGAACAGGAAAGACTGTCCCGCCATGACCACCACGCCAAGCACCGGCCTGACGACCACCGCCACCAAGACCGCGGCGGTCACGGAAGAGCCCAAGAAGGCCACGGTCGATTACGAATCCTTCCTGAAGCTGCTGACTGCCCAGCTGCGCAACCAGGACCCGCTGGCGCCGATGGACGCCACCCAGTTCATGACCCAGCTGGCTCAGCTGTCCACGGTGGAGCAGTCGATGCGCTCCAACGACACGCTGGGCAAGGTGCTGGACACGCTGAAGAGCAGCGGCATGCGCATGGACATGGCCCTGCTCGGCCGCAAGGTGGAGGTGGCGTCCGACCAGCTGTCGCTGGCCGGCGGCAAGGCGGAGGCCGCCTACACCGTCGATGGCACGCCGGCTTCCGTGAAGCTGGAGGTGCTGAACGGCGCCGGCAGCGTCGTCTACAGCACGCCCGGCTCGCTGAAGACCGGACGGCAGGTCTTCGACTGGACCGGCAGGACCGCCAGCGGCGGCACGGCACCGGACGGGGTCTATACGCTGCGGGTGACGGCGAAGGACAAGGACGGCAAGGCGCTGAAGAGCGCCACCGTCGTCAGCGACACGGTCGCCGAGGTGCGCAGCGTCGACGGCGCCAGCAAGTTCGTGCTGAAGAACGGTGCGACGGTGGACTCAAGTGCCGTGCTGTCGGCATCGTGACGGTATGCGTCCTCTCCGCGACGGGAGAGGACGCACTCACAGACGCGTGTTGTCCTGGCGCAGCAGCCGGTCGATCAGCACGGCACGAAGCGGCTGGGGAGCATCGCGGCCGAAGGAGCCGTTGGCGCCGGCCAGCAGCGCGGTGGCCACACCCTGCGGGTCGACCGCAGGGCCGTTGAAGCGGCCATGGCCGGCAAGGTCGAACAGGGCTTCCAGCATCGCGCTGCGCGCGTGCGGCAGCCGGCGGCGGACCAGCAGAGCCTCGTCGGCGCTGGACGCCTCCAGCGTGACCTGGGTCAGGATGAAGGCGATGGTCCGCCCGCGCTCCAGCATCGGCACGACCAGCTGGCCGGCCTCCACGTAATAGGGACCGCCGGCAACCGTTTCGGCGGGCGCTGCGGGGGCCGCCTCCTGCGGAGCCTCGAACCGGCCGAAGCCGTAGCCGCCGGCGAAGGCGAGGGCCGCAGCCACGGCGAAGAACAGAACGGCTTTCATCGCGCGGATTCCCAGGCAGCCAGGGGCATCAGAAAGGCAGGATCACGTCCAGCACCTGCTGGCCGTAGCGTGGCTGCTGCACGTCGGTGATCTGGCCGCGGCCGCCATAGGTGATGCGTGCCTCGGCGATCTTGTCGTACTCGATGGTGTTGGCGTTGCTGATATCCTCGGGCCGGATGACGCCGGCGATGCGCATCTCGCGCAGCTCGTAATTCACCCGCACCTCCTGCCGGCCGGCGATGACGAAGTTGCCGTTGGGCAGCACCTGGGTCACCACGCCGGCGACGCGCATGGCGATGCGCTCGTTGCGCTGGATGGTGCCGTTGCCGCTCGACGTGCTGGAACTGTCGAGATCGACCAAGCTGGACGGATCGACGGCGTCGGGCAGGATGGCGGGAAGGCGGCTCTCCAGCCCGAAGAAGTTGGGCAGCCCGGCCTTCTCGTTGTTGGTGCGCCCGCGCTGGGTGCTGTTGCGCAGCTGCGCCTGGTCGGAGATGTCGATGACGACGGTCAGCAGGTCGCCCACCGCCTTGGCGCGCGGGTCGCGGAAGAAGTCGCGCGATCCGGTGCGCCACAGCGAGCTTGGGATTTGCTCGGCCGTCGACGGCTGCGGCATCGGCAGGGAGATGACTCGGGCCTCCGGCTGCATCGCCGGGTTGGAGATCTCCGACAGGGCGGGAGCGCTGCCGATGTCGGCCAGCCGCGCACAGCCGCCCGTCGCAAACGACAGCAGCAGGATGGGGACGAGCGCGGTGCGCATGACGGAAGCTCCCACGATAAGATGCCCCTCAGGGCTTTGCTGCTTGCGGAATCCGCGGGCCGCTGACCGACACGGTCTCGGCGCCGGTGACGGTGCCGGTGACGACGGTGCTGCTGGCGACGTTCATGACGCGGACGCTGTCGCCGACGCCGCCCTCCTGCAAGGCACGCCCGCGGGCGGCCAGCAGCAGCGCGCCGTCCTCGTAGACCAGCGTCACCGGCCGGTTGCGCTGGACGACGATGGGGGCACCCACCGATCCGACCTGGACCAGCCGTCCGGCGAAGATCTGCCGGCGCGGCGACTGGCCGACCAGCGCGTCGGCCGAGGCGATGAAGCCGGCCCCGGCGCGGTCCAGCGACAGGCGGACGGTGGTCAGGTCCGACGCCTCGATCACCTCGCCCGGCCGGATGCGGCGGACCGGCACCGGCATCGTCACCTCCACATCGGCCCGGCCGCTCAGCTCGACGGCATGGCCGTTGCTGAGGATGCGGGCCTGGAAAAGGCCGGTGCGGGGATCGAGGCCGATGTCGCGCACGGCATCCACCGGTCCGTCGAAGGGTCGGCCCAGCGTCAGCGCCACCTGGGCATCCGGCGGCACCGAGGGACCGAGGGAGGCCAGAAGCTCCTCCGCCAGCCGCGTCTCGACAGGACCGGCGGCAGCCGGAAGGGGAAGCGCCAGCATGCTCCCCAGCAGGAGGACGGAGAGCGGCCGGCGGAGGGGTTGCAGCACGACGATCACCGCATGTTGGTCATGGTGGAGGCCATCTGGTCGCCGGCCTCGATCACCTTGGCGTTCATCTCGTAGGCGCGCTGGGCGGAGATCAGTTCGGTGATCTCCTGCACGACGTTGACGTTTGAGGATTCCAGATATTTCTGGCGGATCGTGCCGAAGCCGGCCTGTCCCGCCAGCCCCTCCTGCGGTTCGCCCGACGCCGGGGTGGCGCGGAACAGGTTGTCGCCCAGCGCCTCCAGCCCGCTGTCGTTGACGAACACCGTCATCGCCAGCTGGCCCTGGTTTACCGGCTGGGTCTTGCCGTCGACATAGGCCAGCACCTCGCCGGAGCGGTTGATCACCACCTCGCGCGTGCCCTGCGGCACGGTGATGCCGGGGGCGACGGTGAAGCCGTCGGCGGTGACGATGCTGCCCTCCGGTGACAGCTTGAAGCTGCCGGCGCGGGTGTAGACGGTCTCGCCGCCGGGCTGGGTCACGTTGAAATAGCCGCGCCCCTCGATGGCCAGATCCAGCTCGTTGCCGGTGGAGGTCAGGTTGCCGGTGGTGTTGATGCGGTTGACCGAGGTCGGCCGCACGCCCAAGCCCACCTCGACGCCGGTCGGCACGATGGTGCCGCTGTCGGTCGACTGGCTGCCCTGGCGGCGCTCCGCCTGATACATCAGGTCCTGGAATTCGGCGCGCGAGCGCTTGAAGGCGGTGGTGTTGATGTTGGCGATGTTGTTGGAGATGACCTCGACATTCATCTGCTGGGCCATCATGCCGGTGGACGCGATGCTGAGCACGCGCATGGACGGACTCTCCCTCTTGAAGCTTTACGAGGATTTGCCGAGGCGGTTGATGGCGGAGCGCAGCAGATCCTGCCCGTCGTCCACCATCTTGGTCACCGCCTGATAATCGCGGGTCAGGTCCATCATGCGGCCGATCTCGACGATGCCCTGCACGTTGGACCGCTCGACCTTGCCCTCCACCAGCCGGGTGTCGGGGGCGGGTCGCGCCTCCATGCCGTCCGCCGGCTCGAACAGCAGGTCGCCGGTCTGCTTCAGCGCCTGCGGGTTGTCGAAGCGGGAAACGGCGATGCGGGCGATCACGGTGCCGTCGGCCGACAGCAGCCCGTCGGAACCGATGCTGATCTTGGCGGCATCGGAGGGGACGACGATGGGCCGGCGGCCGTCGTCCAGCACCGGATAGCCGTTGGGCCCGACCAGCGTGCCGTCGGCGTCGCGGCGCAACCGGCCGTCGCGGCTGTAGCGCACGCCGGCCGGCGTCTGCACCGACAGGAAGCCGTCGCCGTCCAGCGCCACGTCATAGGGGTTGCCGGTCTCGGTGAAGGCGCCGGCCCGCAGATCGGTGTAGGTGGAGCGGTCGATCGTGAAGGCGATGCGATCGGTCGGCTTGCGCCCGCCGGTCTCCATCGCCGCTTCGAACAGGGTGCGTTCGCCACGGAAGCCGACCGTATTCATGTTGGCGACATTGTTGGCAACGACGTCCAGCTGCCGCCGCAGCGCCATCTGGCGCGACAGTCCGATGTAAAGCTGGTTCTCCATCGCCGAACACTCCGGTTTTGAACTCCGCCTTAATCTGGACGAGGCAGTTTAAAGCCGGGTTTCAACCTGAGCCGTTCCGGACGATGCCTTGCCGGTCTTGGTTCAGGTTTGGCGATCATTTCGATAAAATGCGAGACGACTGTGATGAAACGGCGCCCGGATACCGCATTGACGCTTGGTTCGACGCTGGTCCTCGCCCTGCTGTCGGGGCCGGCGCAGGCCGCCGTCCGCGCGCAGCTGGGCGACCATGGCGACTATTCGCGGCTGGTGCTGTCGGTGCCGAAGGGCATGGAGCCGGTGGTGGTCGTCGACGGCTGCGTCCTGCGCATCGCCGTGCCCGATCCGGTGCGCTGGCCGCTTGCGAGCCTGCGCGACAGCTTCTCGCGCCGGCTGGCGGATTTTGTGACGGCTGATGGCGGGCGCAGCCTGACCGCGACGGTGCCCTGCGGCGCGCGGGTGGCGAGCTTCATGGAGCGGCGGAACCTGATCGTCGATGTCGGCGGACCGCCGGTTCCGGAGGTCAAGCCGGGGGCGCCAGAGGATGCAGCCGTCGCCGCCAATCCGGAACCACAGAGTCCGCCCCCGGCCCGAACCGTCACTCTGGCCGACGTCGCTGAGATGCTGAGCCCCATCGGCACGGCGAACGCGGCGGCGATGCCTCTCCCTCTCCCGGCAGAGTCCCCTCTCCCCCCCGGGGAGAGGGTTAGGGTGAGGGGGGAGCAAGGCGAGGATTCCCGGGATAGGCACGCGATGCATCCCCCTCACCCCGCCCCTCTCCCCGGGGGGGAGAGGGAGAGTGCGTCCCTTCCCGTCGTCGCCAGTCTGGAGGGCGAAGTCCGCGACAGCATCCAACAGACCCTGCGCCAGTTGGAGCGCATGCCGGAGCGCCCGGCGAAACCCGCAATCCAGGCCGCCGAACCGCCCAAACCGCCTGCCCCGCCGCCCATCGGGGCGATGGACCTCGCCGGCTGGGCCGGGGAGGATTTCAACCGCACGCGCGAGGCGCTGCAAATCGCCCTCGACACGGCGCAGGGCCGCGCGCGGGTCGAGGCGCAGATCGCGCTGGTCCGCTTCCTGCTCGCCCGCGCCATGGACGAGGAAGGGCGCGCGGCGCTGGAAACGGCGGCCAGCCTGTCGCCTGCCCCCGACCAGCGCTATGGCCTGCGCATCCTGGGCGACGCCTTCCGCGCTCTCGACCGCGAGGACGCACCTGACGACAACCTGTTCGTCCAGCTGCCGGCCGGCGCCATGCCCGACCATCATGTCTGGCGCAGCGTTGCCCTCGCGCCGACCCGCTGGGCGGCGGCGAAGGAGGGGCTGCCCATCGCGCTCCGCCGGCTGCTCGACTATCCGGCCGACCTGCGCAGCCGGCTGCTGACCACGCTGGCCGCCGCCGCGGACGAGGCGGGGGACAGCGCGGCGCTGAACCTGATCGTGCTGGAGATGATCACCGTCGATTCGAAGGGCATGGCCGATGGCCGGCTCGACTATTTCCGCGGCCGGCTGGCGGAGCTGAAGGCGACGCCGGACGCGGCCCTCGACCGCTATGACGCCGCGGCCGCCTTGCGCCGCGGCCCCTTCGCCCGCCGGGCCGAGGTGCGCGCCATCGAACTGCGCCGCGGCTTGGGGCGGCTGGACGAGGATGGCGCCATCGAGGCGCTGGAAGCCCTGCGCTTCGCCTGGCGCGGCGACGACATCGAGACGGATGCGCTGGCGGCACTCGGCGGCGCCTATGCCCGCAGCGGCAGGACCGAAGCGGCGCTCGATATCTTCGGCCTGCTGGGGCGGCGTTTCGGGGCCACCACGCGCGGGCGCGACGCGCTGGCGGCCGGGCGGACGCTGCTGGCCGCCGTGCTCGACCGGCTGGAACAGGCGCCGCCCGGCGGCCTCTATGCGTTGGCCCTGCAGGCACGCCATGGCCGGCTGGTGACTCTGGCCGACGATTCCGACGGCGGGCTGCGCCTGCGGCTCGCCACCCTGCTGCTGCGCGACGGTTACGGGGTGGAAGCCACCCGCATCCTGCACGCGCTGACGGAAGGCGCCACCGGCCCGCGCCGGGCCGAGCTTGGCGCCACCCTGGCCCGCGCCCTGATCGACGGCGGGCGCGAGGGGGAGGCGCTGGACGTGCTGGCCCGCACCGGCGGGTCGGCGTTGGAGCCGGCCCTGGCCGAACGCCGCGCCCTGCTGCGCGCCGACGCGCTGCTCGGCGACGGCGACACAGTGCGGGCGCTCGACGCGCTGCGCGGCCTGAGCGGGGCGGAGGCGGCGCGGCTGCGGGCCGAGGGGCTGTTCGCGGCCGGCGAATGGCGGGCGGCGCGGAGCGCCTTCGCCGAACTGGCCGCCACCGGGGCGGAACCGACGGCCGACGATCTGGCCTTGCAGGGGTTGTCGGCCTATCTGGCCGGCGATGCCGAGGGCCTGCGCGGTTTCGGCGAGGCACAGCGCGCGCGTCTGGCCGGCACCCGCTGGGCCGGGCTGCTCGATGCGCTGGCCCCGCAGCCCGCCGACGGGCCGCTGCGCGCCGAATCGGTGGAGCGCGACCTTGCCGCAGCGACTGCGCTCGACCGTCTGGCGCGCGGGTGGCGGAAGTCCCCCTGACCTTTCGGCCCCGATCCGTAAAGCCGCTTTAAACGGCGGGCTGTAGCGTCGGCGGACCGTTGCCCCCAATCGCGATGGCCTTTGCACATCCGGAGAAGAAGACATGCGCTTGATGTTCGGGTTGATCGCGGTGTTTGCCAGCGTGCTCGGCGGGTTCTACGCGATGGGTGGGCGGATGGCGGTGCTGTGGCAGCCGGTGGAGATCGTCATCATCATCGGCGCCGGCATCGGCGGCTTCGCCATCGCCAACAGTCCGGCGGTGCTGCGCGACACGCTGCGCGCCGTCGGCACCATCGCCCGCGGGCGAACGACACCCAAGAACGACTATCTCGACATGATCGCGCTGGTCTACGGGCTGTTGCGCGTCGCCAAGTCCAAGGGCATGTCGCAGATCGAGGCCGACATCGACAAGCCGGCCGACAGCCCGCTGTTCACCCAGTACCCCAACGTCCTGCGCTATGACCGCTGCATCACCTTCCTGTGCGACTATCTGCGCCTGATAGCACTCGGCCAGGACAACCCGCACGACCTGGAATCGCTGATGGCGGAGGAACTGGACACGCTGGGCCGCGAGCTGAACCAGGTGCCGAAGGCGTTGCAGAATCTGGCAGACGCGCTGCCGGCGCTGGGCATCGTCGCCGCGGTGCTGGGCGTCATCAACGCCATGGGCGCCATCAGCGAGGCGCCGGAGGTGCTGGGCCGGATGATCGGCGGCGCGCTGACCGGCACCTTCCTCGGCGTGCTGCTGTCCTACGGCATGGTCGGTCCCATCGCCAGCGCCGCCCGCCAGCGCCGGGAATCGGAACTGAACATGTATTTCTGCATCAAGGCGGCGCTGTGCGCCTATCTGCGCGGCAGCCCGCCGCAGGTCTGCGCCGAATATGCCCGCAAGGTGCTGTACACCGACATCCAGCCCAGCCTGGCGGAGGTCGAGGTCGCCACCGCGCTGTCGTCGCAGGCCAAGGCCCGCGACGCCCGCCAGCCGGCGTGACCGGCCATGCCGCGCAAGACCGCCCTCCCCCCGATCATCGTCAAGCGCCACCTCGGCGGCCATGACGAGGAAGAGCACAACGGCACCTGGAAGCTGGCCTACGCCGACTTCGTGACGGCGATGATGACCTTCTTCCTGGTGATGTGGCTGATGAACATCACCACCACCGAACAGCGCAAGGGCATCGCCGACTATTTCAACCCGGTTGCGGTGTCGCAGAGCAATTCAGGCGCCGACGGCATGCTGGCCGGGCGTTCGGTCGACAGGAGCGGATCGCTGACCACCCCGAACGCCGCCGGCGATCAGGCGAGCCCGGTCGCCTCCCCGCCGGTCGTCGCCTCGGTCGGCGACAGCGACCGCCAGCCCGCCGGCCGCAAGGATCCGATGCCCCATCCGCCGGGCGGCACGGTTCCGCCGGTGGATCTGCTGCGCCCCGCGACGGAAAGCGCTCCTGCAACCGAAACTCCGGCCCCCCAGGCCACCCGTGCGGAGTTGGAAGCGCTGCTCGACCGCCAATCTTCCGAACTGACGGAGAAGGTGGCACTGGAGTCGCTGGAACGGGATCTCCGCCAGCGCATCGCTGCGACGCCGGACCTCAGCGCCCTGCAAGCCAGTCTGGTGATCCAGCAGGTGCCGGAGGGCTTGCGCGTCCAGCTGACCGACCAGGCCCGCTTCTCGATGTTCAAGGTCGGCTCGGCGCAGATGAACGACCAGGGCCGGCGGCTGATGCGGATGGTGGCAGCAGCGCTGGCGTCGGTGCCGAACCCCATCGGCATCACCGGACACACGGATGCGCTGGGCTATGCGCCGGATGCGAAATACGGCAATTGGGAATTGTCCAGCGACCGCGCCAACGCCGCGCGCCGCGAACTGATCGGCAGCGGCATTCCCGGCGGGCGGATCGTCCGGGTCGAGGGGCGGGCCGATCTGGACCATTTCGGGGCGAGCGATCCGCTCGATCCCAGCAACCGGCGGATCAGCATCACATTGCTGCGGCGGCCGGCGGGGCAATAGGCGGGAGCATTCAAGGCACAAAACAATCAAAAGAAAAAACCTTACGCATTTTAACAAAACCGCCCGATTTTTCCTTTAAAGCCCCTTTAAAACCCCTTCGCTACCGTAACCCCGCCAGTCATCCGCGGAGAATCCCGGAACGCACAACTTCCCTTCCGTTCGTCGTCACTGCGACGGCCCGTTCGACGGTTGACCAGAGGATTCCAAGGATGAGCCTTTACAGCGCCATGCGGTCCGGTGTCAGCGGCATGTCCGCGCAAAGCTCGCGCCTTGCCGCCATTTCGGACAACATCAGCAATTCACAGACGGTCGGCTACAAGCGGGCGACTGTGGATTTCTCCACCCTGGTCACCTCGCCCGGCAGCCGCAGCACCTACACCGCCAGCGGCGTGCAGTCCGCCACGCATTATCAGATGCAGCAGGACGGCACGATCCTCGGGACCAGCTCGTCCACCGACATGGCGATCAGCGGCAACGGATTCTTCGTCGTCGGTAACAAGGCGTCCGGCACGCCGCAATATTCGCTGACCCGCGCCGGCAGCTTCCTGCCCGACGAGGCCGGCTTCCTGCGCAACAATGCCGGCCAGTATCTGGAAGCCTGGAAGCTGAATCCGGACGGCACCATGCCGAACGTCAGCAGCTCCCGCTTCGACGACCTCCAGTCGGTGAATGTCGGCAATCTCGTCTATGGCGGCAGCAAAACGACGCAGATGGATTTCTCCGGCAATCTGCCGGCCCAGGCCGCCACCGGCGACAGCTTCACCAGCAGCCCGACCTTCTATGACGGGCTGGGCAATCCGCTCGACCTGTCGATGACCTGGACCAAGGCCGCCGGCCCCAACCAATGGACGCTGACCACCACCGGCCCGGCCGGCTACACTGTCGCCGGCGCGCCGGTGACGCTGACCTTCGCCGCCACCGGCCCCTATGCCGGCAAGCCGGTGGACGGCGCCGGCCTGCCGCTCGACCCGATGCCGGGCCTGACCGTCACCTCGCCGGCCACGCCGACCGCCGACAGCTTCACCCTGTCGCTCGGCAACCTCACACAGCTGAACGGCGATTACGTGCCGACCGTCACCGGCGACGGCGCCAAGGTGGGTCAGGTCACCTCGGTCGACATCGACGACAGCGGCAAGCTGTGGGTGATGTACGACAACGGCGCCCGTCAGGCGCTGTACCAGATCCCGATCGCCACGGTCACCAACCCCGACGGTCTGGTCGCCCAGGACGGCAACACCTACACGCTGGGGGCGGATACCGGAACCCTGACGCTGGGTGCGGGCAAGCAGGGCGGCGCCGGCAGCGTCGTCGGCAGCGCGCTGGAACAATCGAACGTCGACATCGCGACCGAACTGGTCTCGCTGATCGAGACGCAGCGCGCCTACTCGTCCAGCGCCACCCTGGTGCGCACGGCCGACGAGATGGTCGAGGAAACCACGCGCCTGAAGCGCTGAGCCCAGTTCCGACGGAGTCCCGGCCATGAGTGTCCAACTCGCCCTCACCGCCGCCCTGTCCGGCCTGCGCACGACGCAGCAGCAGGCGGCGATGCTGTCCCACAACCTCGCCAACGCCACCACCGCCGGCTATGTGCGCCGCGACCTCGACCTGTCGGCGGTCACCACCGCGGGCCGCGGCGCCGGGGTGCGGGTGGACGCCGTCGCCCGCAAGGTGGACGAGCTGCTGATCCGCGACGCGCGGTTCGAGACCAGCCGCTACAGCGGGCAGGAGGCGCGCACCTCGGCGCTGGCCGACTATGCTTTGGTGCTGGGGCAGCCGCAGGACGAGAAGTCGGTCTCGACCCAGCTGTCGAAGCTGCAACAGGCCTTCTCCCGCCTGCACGACATGCCCAACGACGACGCGGCGCGGAACGCCGTGGTGTCGCAGGCGACGGCGCTGGCCGGCGGGCTGAACCGTGCCGCCGAGGCGGCGCAGACGGTGCAGGACGATGCCCGGGGCCGGCTCCAGACCTCCGTCGATACGGTGAACACCTCGCTCCAGCGCATCAGCGACCTGAACGGCAAGATCGCGACCCTGGAAACGCGCGGCGGCGATGCCGGTGACCTGCGCGACCAGCGCGACCGCCTGCTCGATCAGGTCTCGCAGGAGATCGGCATCCGCACCTACAGCCGCGAGGACGGCCAAGTCGTTGTGATGACCCGCAACGGCCAGACCCTGCTCGACCACCCGCTGGCACCGGGCGAGCAACCGCTGACCCTGCTGGGCGACGAGGTGATGGCCAACGGCGTCGCCCTGTCGGCCAACCCGGACAGCGAGATCCAGAGCGGCCGGATCATGGGCTATGTCCAGACCGTCAAGCAGGACATGCCCCGCGCCATGGCGCAGCTGGACGAGCTGGCCGCCGGCCTCGTCCAGGCCTTCCAGGGGGCGGAGGCCGACCCGACCCAGCCCGGCCTGTTCACCGATGCCGGTGCCGCCTATGGCGCCACCGCCGGGCTGGCCTCGCGCATCGCCGTCAACGATGCGGTGCGCACGGAAAGCTGGCGGGTGCAGAGCGGCGTGCAGGCGGCGGCCCCGCTCCAGCCGGGCGACCAGACGCAGATCGAGAAATTCCAGGCCGTCTTCACCGGCACCCGCAGCTTCGCCGCCACCGACATGCCGGCCAACGCGACGCTCGGCAGCTATGCCACCGCCATGGTGTCGGCCCAGCAGGGCTACCGCACCGGTGCCGAATCGGAGATGAACGCGCGCAAGATCAGCGCCGACACGCTTGAGACGGCGCGCATCAACCGCGACGGCGTCAACATCGACGACGAGATGCAGAAGCTGCTGCTGATCGAGCAGAGCTATGGCGCCAGCGCCCAGGTGGTGCAGGTCGCCGGCCGCATGATCGACATCCTGTTGCAGATCAAGGGATAAGCCGATGCTGTACAATGCCCTGTCCACGCTGGGGATGAGCCGGTCGCTGCAAAGCACCATGACCCGGCAGCAGATGGAGCTGACCCGCGCCAACGAGGAGGTGTCGACCGGCGTCCATGCCGACGTCGCCGCGACCATCGGCGCTGGCACCGGCCGCGACATCGCGCTGCGCAACCTGTTCGACCGCACCGACGAGTATGTGAAGACCACCGACCTGCTCGACGGCCGGATGAAGACGATGGACAGCGCGATGACCAGCATCCTCGCGTCGGGCACCGACCTGCTGGCCGCCGCCTCCACCGGACTGGGACAGCAGTCGCCGACCGGGACGTCGCTGCAAATCCGCGCGCGCGGCGTGCTGGATCAGGTGGTCGGGCTGCTGAACGCCTCGTCCGGCAACAGCTATCTGTTCGCCGGCACGGCGCTGGACCAGCCGCCGATGCGCAACGTCGACGGCGACAAGTCGGGCCTGCGCTCGCCGATGCAGATCGTCCGGGACGCCATCCAGTCTGCCACCGGCGGCACCGCCATGCCGACCACGGCGGCGGAGACCGCGGCGGTCGTCGCCCGGCTCGACGATCTGTTCGCCGTGCGCGACCCGGCAACGCCGGCCCCGGCCCCGCTGACCGACAGCTTCGAAGGCGGGCTCTACACCGGCACCAACGCCCTCCAGCCCGGCGGCACCGCATCGCCGCGCGTCAGCGGCCAGCCGGCGGAGTCCACTGGCATCGCCTATGGCGTGCAGGCCAACGACCCGATGATGCGTCAGATGCTGGAAGGCATCTACATGCTGGCGGCGGTCGATACCTCGCAGATGGATGTCGACGCCTATCCCGACTACATCAGGACCGCGGTCGACAAGCTGTCCGGCGGGCTGGGCAAGCTGCGGGAGGCGACGGCGCAGCTCGGCATCCAGCGCGCCCAGGTCGCGACGCTGGCCGAGCAGCACAAGACGCAGAAGTCGATCCTCAGCCTGCAGATCGACAATCTGGAAGGCGTCGATCCCTACGAGGCCAGCACGCGGATCAGCCAGTTGGAGGCACAGATCGACGCCACCTCCAGCGCCACCGCGCGCATCGCCAAGCTTCACCTGACCAACTACCTCTAGGCCGCATCGACATGAGCCCCGGCATCCAGGCCCCCCTATCGTACCGGCTCCGGCCAGCCTTGCGCCGCGCCTTGGTGCTGGCCGGCGGGCTGCTGCTGGCGCTCGGCATGCTGTCGGCAGCCCCCGGTCCGGCGGCGGCGCAGACCCGGGTGAAGGATCTGGTCACCTTCGACGGGGTCCGCCGCAACCAGCTGGTCGGCTACGGGCTGGTGGTCGGGCTGAACGGCACCGGCGACCGGCTGATCAACACCCCCTTCACCGAGCAGAGCCTGAAGGGGATGATGGAGCGGCTGGGCATCAACACCCGCGGGGAGACCCTGCGCACCCGCAATGCCGCGGCGGTGATGGTGACAGCCAGCCTGCCGCCTTTCCCGCGCCAGGGCACCACGGTGGATGTAACGGTCTCGGCGCTGGGCGACGCCACCAGCCTGCTGGGCGGCACTCTGGTGGTGACGCCGCTGCTGGGGGCCGACGGCGAGGCCTATGCCGTGGCGCAGGGACCGCTGTCGGTCAGCGGCTTCACCGCCGGCGGGGCGGCGGCGACGGTGACCAAGGGCGTGCCGACCACCGCCCGCATCGCCAACGGCGCCACCGTGGAGCGCGAACTGAAATTCGCGCTGAACGATGTCGGCGCGGTGCGGATGGCGTTGCGCAATCCCGACTTCACCACGGCGATCCGCATCGCCGATGCGGTGAACGGCCGGCTCGGCGCCGGCAACGCCCGGGTCGTCGACCTGACCACCGTCGATGTGCGGATCACTGGCGCCTATGTCGGCAACGTTTCCCGCCTGATCGGCGAGATCGAACAGCTGGCGGTCCGCCCCGACGCCATCGCCCGCGTGGTGGTGGACGAGCGCAGCGGCACCATCGTCATCGGCGACGATGTCCGGGTCAGCCGCGTCGCCATCACCCAGGGCAACCTGACCGTCCGCGTGGTAGAGACGCCGCAGGTGTCGCAGCCGCAGCCCTTCAGCAACGGCTCGACCGTCGTCGTGCCGCGCACCGACGTGCAGGTGCAGGAGGGCAACGGCCGGCAGTTCGTGACCGTCGGCGGCAATGTCAGCCTGCAACAGCTGGTCAACGGACTGAACGCGCTGGGGGTGGGGCCGCGCGACATGGTCGCCATCCTCCAGGCGATCAAGGCAGCCGGCGCCCTGCACGCCGACCTCGAAATCATCTGAGCGCCGGAGACGACGATGGACATCGCCGCAACGCCCCTCCGCACCATAGCTGCAGCCACCCCATCCCCCCCCGCTCTCCCCAACCCGGCTGCCGCCGACAAGGTCGCGAAGGAGTTCGAGGCGATGCTGGTCGGCCAGCTGATGGAAAGCATGTTCGCGGGCATGCGCGACAGCCCGCTGTTCGGCGGTGGCGGCCCGGCGGAAAAGCCCTGGCGCAGCATGCTGTTGCAGGAATACGGCAAGGCCATCGCCGAATCCGGCACGCTCGGCATCGGCAGGATGACGCACGACGAGATCGCCCGCCTCTATGCATCGCAAGCGGAGCAGCGGTCATGAGCGTCACCCTCAAGGACCTGATCCACGAATTCGCCCCCGACCGTCGACCCGAACAGGCCGGGGCCGAGGGGCCGGCCGCTCCCGATCCCGGCTATGACGGCGCCACCGCCCTGCTGGTGCGCGACTTCCTCGACGCGGTGGAAGCGCTGTCCGCCGTTCTGGAGGAGGAATCCGCCTGCATCGCCGCCGGCATGCTCGACCGGCTGGAAGCCTTCGCCCACCGCAAGGCGGCGATGGCCGAGCAGCTGGAAGGCGCCGTCCTGCGCGCCCGCGACGAGGGCATCCGCCTGCCCGACGATCTGCGCGCGATGACGCTGGAACGGATCGACCGGCTGGAGCGTGCTGTGTCGGTCAACGCCTCCGGCCTCGTCGCCCTGCGCAAGGCGGTGCTGACGATCAACCGCAATCTGTTGACCGCGCTGGAGAAGGCATCCAGCGACGGAACCTATGCCCGCGACGGACAGGCACGGCGGCCGGTGGAGTTTTCGGCGTCCGGCCTGAACGCGACGTTGTAGCGCTCAGCGGCGCTCCGTCACGCTCGCCAGCTCGCCGGCCTGCTCCAGCTTGATGATGCAGGCGACCAGCGCGCGCTGGAATCCGCGGGCATCGGACGGCAGCGACACGCCGGCGCCGGTGGGCCAGAATTCGACGAAGGCGAGGCTGCCCTCCTCCCCCGCAACCGGCCATTCGAAGGCGACGCCCAGCCCGATCTCCTTCATCGTCCGCCGATGGTCGGTGACGAGGATCTGCGCCTCCCAATGCATGCCGCCGGCACCCTTGTCGGCCCGCTGCTGGCTCCAATTCCGCAGATAGTCGCGGAAGGTCTCGGACTGGCGGTCGAGCCGCACATAGCTCGACCGGTCTGTCACCGTCTGTGCCAGTTTCGTGGTATAGCGGGCCTGGGCGAGCGCCCGCGTCACGTCGGCGCAAAGCTCCTCGATCTGGGCGAAGCTGCGCTTAACCGTGTCGGCAAGCGCCGCCGCCAGGGCCGGACCGGTCGGTGCCGCCGCGGCGTGGTCCTTGCGATACATGTCGAAGAGATCGTCCGAATCGCCCATCGCCGCCCCCACGCCACCGCCATCTGACGGTCCAGTCCACCGAATTCACCAAAAACAAATTAATAGCCGATGAAGCGACACGAAAACGCCCCGTCTCATGAGAGGCGGGGCGTTATCGAAGAGCGTGAAGATGCAAGCATTTGCGCTTTTGTTTGTGAGCGTCTCTTGTGCCTGAGCGACCTGGCGGCGACCTACTCTCCCACGTCTTAAGACGCAGTACCATTGGCGCGGAGGCTTTTCACGGCCGAGTTCGGGATGGGATCGGG
>Ga0206116_1000110_pt1 | contig 122404 bp, 100 predicted proteins | sample 3A1Ametagenome_FD_178000 | JGI IMG/M metagenome (GOLD analysis project Ga0206116, IMG submission 178000) | Enriched microbial communities from leaf-cutter ant dump, University of Wisconsin, Madison, United States - 3A1A | ecosystem: Environmental > Terrestrial > Nest > Insects nest > Nest dump...
GACAAGCCGGTGGTGGTTCCGGTGGTCCAGGCGGTGGTGGCGATAATGCTGCAGGTAATTTCCTGGTGGGCCAGCAAGGCGGGATCAGCAAAACCAACGGGATAGGCGTCAACTACGTAGAGGAATGGAAAGAATCGGTAAAACTGAGCGCCAGCTATTTCTTTAATAATTCGAAAAATGATTACGCGTCGGTATTGGAGCGTATGTATTTCACAGGCAGTACCGCTGATCAGCAGTATAATGAGAACAGGAATTCTGAAACCAATAATTTTAATCACCGGATCAATGCCCGGCTGGAATACAAGATCGATACGAATAAATCCCTGATTGTCACACCCAGGCTGAGCTTTCAGCATAATAACTCAGGTACGCTGATGGATGCGGTCACTGCGATTGTCAACGGTATGACGCTGAGCAGGACAGATAACGACAATAGTGCCGTTAGCAAGGGACTCAGCTTTTCTAATGGAATCAATTATCGTCAGAAGCTGGGTAAGCAGGGAAGAACCTATTCCATCCGCCTGGAAACTTCTTACAATGACCGGCACAGTGACGATTACCTTCTTGCGGAAAATTACTACAGTGAAAATATTGACTCCCTGGTGGCTCTTGATCAATGGACGAACAGGTTATCCAAAACCCTTACAATAGGAGGAGAACTCAACTATACAGAGCCTGTAGGTAAGAAAGGTCAGTTACAGCTGAGCTATAATCCGAGTATGACCCGTTCTTCTTCGGATAAACTGACCAATCAGTATGATGTGGCTACGGGAGAATATCGGATCGTAGATTCTACACTGAGCAACGTTTTTGACAATACCAACTGGGCGCACAAAGCAGGGGTCAGCTACCGGTTCAACAGCCAGAAATTCAACTTTAATATCGGTGCCAATTATCAGTTCACTTCACTGCTCAGCGACAGAACTTTTCCTGTGGCAACCCGTGTAGAGAAATACTACCACAATTTCCTGCCCAACGGCCATGTTGCATATAATATCTCCAGGACCAGTAATGTCAGGTTATTTTACAGGACCTCTGTCCGGGCGCCTAATGTGACACAGCTCCAGGATGTGATCGATAACTCAAACCCTTTGTTACTTTCGGCGGGTAATAAGGACCTGGATCAGCAGTACAGCCACTTCCTGGGCTTGAGATTCAGGAACGCTCAGCCGGCTAAAGGAACTTCTACTTTCTTATTCATCGGCGGAGGGGTCAATAATAATTATATCACCAATTCAACTTTTATCGCTACCAGGGATACCATGATCACGGCTGATATCTTGTTACCGGCCGGCGGACAGCTCACCCGGCCTGTGAATGTGGACGGTAACTGGAATCTCCGGAGCTTCTTTACATACGGTACCCCGTTGCTTTTTATGAAGAGCAATATGAACCTGAGCGCAGGCTTTACTTATCTGCGTACACCTAACCTGATCAATGATGTGATGAATACTTCCAATACCTATAACTTCAATGCCGGAGTACTGATAGGCAGTAACATCAGCGAGAAAGTGGATTTCCGGGTAGGATATAATGCCGGGTATAATATTGTGAAATATACCCTTCAGCGGAGCGGTGACAATAACTATTATTCAGGTGCTGCAACTGCCATGATCAATGTGCTGCCATGGAAAGGCATGGTGATCGGTTCTGATATTGCCTATACGCATTTTGCGGGACTGGGAGAGGATTTCAATAATAATTATGCCTTATGGAACGCTTCTGTAGGGTATAAATTCCTGAAAAACCGGGCAGCAGAGATCCGGATCCAGGTATTTGATATCCTGGGCGTCAATAACAGCATCAGCAGGACAGTAACGGAAACCTATGTAGAAGACAGCCAGGTCAATGTGCTGGACCGGTATTTTATGCTGCAATTCAGCTATAAGTTTAACCGGTTCTCTGCTTCCGATAAGCGGTAATTTATTTCCGGAGAAGATTTCAGAAACAACCGGCTTAAAAATAAAAGAGAGGATATTGGGATTATCCTCTCTAGAAAGTCATGCTTTGCACACAACACACACTTTATTTTTTATTATTCTGGTGCGCCAAAGATATCCCGGAAGCCTAAATTGGCTTGTAGAACATATATGCTTATTATTGTAGAATAAATTCTATGACTACCGGTGATAAATTATAGTGCCGGTTCATTATCATTGTGAGCGATGCTCAGGATTCTTATAGCGGACGACCACAGTATAGTCAGGATCGGCACTTCCATCATCCTGCGGGATGAGCTGGGAGAGGTGGAAATTGCCGAAGCCGGTACTTTCAGCCAGGTGCTGGAGAAGATATCGGAGCGGCCGTTTGACCTGATCCTGCTGGATATCAGCATGCCGGGCGGAGACACACTGGATATGGTACCTTCTATTCTGCTGCGAAATAAAGATGCCAGGGTCCTGATCTTTTCCAGCTATGATGAATCAATGTTTGCGTTGCGGTATATTCAGTCCGGCGCGCATGGGTACCTGGGAAAGGATACCGGTGAGGAAGAGGTGAAGCTAGCCGTCAGAACGGTGCTGAAGGGCGATATCTATGTGAGTGAGAAGCTGAAGCAATACCAGCTGTCCAGGATCCAGAACCACAAGGATCCTCTGGCTGAACTGTCAGACAGGGAGACTGAGATCATGCAGCTGCTGATCAAAGGATACAGTACTTCCGAAATAGCTAACCTGCTCCATCTCCGCCTGAATACCATCAGTACATATAAGGTCCGCTTATATGAGAAGCTCAAAGTTTCCAACCTGGTGGAACTTATAGGAAAGGTAAAGCTGCTCAGAGAGAATGGGACGATATAAGGTGCATATTAAGGATGCAAAAAGATGTATATCGGTAGTACTGCTCTGGCTGGCGTCCTGCACGGGCATCCTCCAGGCTAATCCGGTAGGTCTGTTCTCCTACGATATCAAGAACTTCAATGATGAGGCCGGCCTGCCTCAGAATACAGTAGATTATATTGCTAAAGATGAAGCCGGGTATATCTGGCTGGCTACGCAGAACGGCCTGGTCCGGTTTGACGGAACCAATTTCAGGATCTGGCTCCGGGACGAGCTCAAGACGTCTTCTGACAGGATCAGGACGCTTTTCAGGGATGTACATGGAAAAGGTCTGTATGCCATCACACCGAACTATGAGGTGATAGAGATCTCCGGGGGGTGGCCGCGTTTACTTCCTAAAAAAGAAAAACACTTTTGGGAGTACCTTAACGGAGAGGAACATCCCATCAATTTTTATCCTGTTGGAAATGCTACCTTCTGGAAGGTGGAAAATAATAGTCCGAGTTTTCTGACCCGGATCAATGCAAGGGAATATGTCGCCTTTAAGGGACGCACGCTCATCTTTTACAAGGATGAAAGACAGGCGGGTACCTGTGATCTGGAAGCAGACAGAGAGATACTGGCCTATTCCCAGTCTTTCGTGATTGGTAACGAGCTGTTTGCTTATACCAAAGACAAGAATATTGTAAAAATTACGCCGCAAGGAATAGTTCGCATACAATTGGAGGGTGATATCCGGCGCCATGATGTCGGTAAAGAATGTACGCTCTGGGCCATTGCCAATGAACAGCTGGCAGGTCATTCGTTTCTGGCCACCTGTAACAGTCTCTACTTGGTCGATACTGTTATGGGCAACAAAATGCACACCAGGCTGATCCTGGATAATTTCCCGATGGACAGACGAACTGTCCGGAGCGTATATTATGATGAAAAGACAGGCATGCTGCTGTTGGGAAGCCTTTCCAAAGGCTTTTTCCAGCTGAAGCCCAAGAGGTTTAAAACACTGACATCTGATGACGGTGCAACAGACATTTACTACAGTCAGCTGGAGCTCAGTCCGGGTGAGATTTTTGTAGGAGACGGAAAAATATTAAGTGTTAATAAAAAAGAACAGGAACTGTCTCCGGAAGCTAAGAGCCTGGATCCATGGTCCCTGATCAGGGATCAGTCCGGTCATATCTGGGGTAAAAGGTCGCATATCGTCTATAAAATGGATGGCCGGTTAAAACAATTGCTGGCTTCCTACAACCTGACAGGTGTTATTACTGCGATGGGTTATGATCCGTACAAGAATAAGATATATGTTGCGAACAGTAGCCGGAACAAGATTTTTGAGTTAGATGCGGATCAGAATGTCCAGGAAGCTAAGCCGGTCTGCGATATATTTCATTATGTGATCTGTATGATGCAGATCAACGATACTTCACTCTTCATCGGTACGGAAAAAGGATTGTACCGGTATAACAGTAAGAAAGGACTCCTGTACCGGCTGAAAGGATCAGAAGACCTCTATGTCCGGAGCATTTACCAGAGTCCGGCTAATAAAGAAGTTATCTGGGTCACTACGGAAGGGCAGGGAATAATGAAGTATGAGCAGGGGCGGCTTATGAAAATGCCTCTGGATAAATCAGAATATCTCCGGTATGCTCATGCCATCCTGGAGGATGAAAGGTCTTTTTTCTGGATATCGACTAACAAAGGGTTATTTAAGGTCAGCCGGAAAGACCTGGAGAGCTATGAGCCCGGCAAGACGAGGGTTTTCTACAAATATTTCAGCAAAGAGAATGGCTTCAATTCCAATGAATTCAATGGCGGAGGTATGGCCTGTGCGATTAAGTTGTCAGACGGCCATTTTTCTTTCTCTTCGATGCAGGGGCTGGTGCTGTTCAGACCGGAAGAAATACCGGATATCTTACCTGCTGGAGATATCTTTATTGACAAGATCATCAATGGAAATACCCGTCTGTCTGCCAGGGATACCATCGTTTGGGTCAATAAAGAAGAGCCGCTGAGCATCAGTATTTCTACGCCCTATTTCGGCTCTCCGGAGGATGTGAAATTTATCTACAAGGCTAGTAAGCACGGACCTGCAGAGACTAATAACGGGCAGATCCATTTTACTTCACTCCCGGTGGGCCGGCATTACCTGCAGATCAGCATGGCCAGCCGTTACGGAGCAGATAATATTACGAGCAAGACGATCATCGTAGATGTGTTGCCTTACTGGTATGAAACCTGGTGGTTTTATTTCGGAGTGACAGCCCTGGTTCTGCTATCTGTTTACATAGGTGTTGAGCTGCGGCTGCTCAACCTGGAAAACAGGAACCTCAGGCTTGAAGATGCCATCCGGGAACGGACTATTGAACTTGAAGATGCGGTTCATACACTTGAAGAATCTGAAAATAAATTGAATAACGAGCTGTATTTCCAGCAAAGCTTGAATAGCAATATCACCCATAATATTAAGACTCCTTTACGCTATCTCATGTTGTCGATAGGTAAGCTGAATGAGCAGCTGCAGCAATCAGGGAACGCTTCTGTGAGTGAGCAGGCAGCCCGGATATACAGCTCTGTACAGGAGCTCTACCATAATACAGACCAGTTTGTGACTTATATGAAAGCTGTAGGAAAGTCCGGTGTACCGGCTACGGAGGATTTCAGATTATACCTGGTTGTAGATGAGCTGGTTCGCTTTTTCAATAACCTGATTCCTGATAAATCTATAGAAATAGAAAATGGCGTTGACTCCCGGCTCACGATGATTGCTCCTCTGAACCTGCTCCGGGTGATCCTGCATAATTTCATAGATAATGCGCTGAAGCATTCCGGTTCCAGGGTGATCATTATTTCTTCAGAACTGGAAGAAAATGAGTTGAAAGTGGTTATCCGGGATTTCGGAAAAGGCATGCATCCCGTACAGGTTGACAGGATCAATAATTACCTGTCTATGAAAGGTCATGAGAAGGCAGATACCGGTATGGATATAGGGATGGGCTTTTTCATTGTCAAAGAGATGCTGCCTTATCTGCAGGGCAAGGCCGCGGTTTATTCCCAGCCGGATGGCGGCACTACGGTTGTGCTGATCTTCAAGAATTATTACCTGAGATAGTTGTTCTGCTATTTGATTTTTTCCTGGTGTTGTGTATTTTGCTTCAGATCAGTATTTTGTTTATATATTCGTGATATTGAGAACACAATTATGAGAAAGATTTCTATCCTTACCCTATTCTGCCTGACAGTGCTGACAGCTGCTGTTGCCGGCGAGAAAGACGATTTCCAGTTCGGAATCCGCCTCGGTGCCCAATTTTCCAACATCAAAGGAGATGTAGATAACGGACCCCAGTTTACTTCCCAGTATGCCAAAAGCCTGGTCGGCCCGGCTTTCGGATTCATCTTTGAGATCCCCGTCCTGGAATATTTCGAGATCCGTCCCGAATTGAACTTCGGTTCCCAGGGACAGCGTTTTAAAGTCAATGATCTCGTTTATTCAAAATGGATGGGTTACGTACAGGTACCTATCCTGTTCAGAGGTCAGTACGGTTCTGATAAAGTAAGAGGTTTTGCGCATGTAGGTCCTCAGTTCGGTTTCGGTACCTTTATCCTGGACAGGCTGAGGAATAACGATGGTATCCAGGAAAAGCATTCCTACTCTTTCAGTGATCAGAAGTTGAAGCCATTTGATGCAGGAATTGCTTTCGGTGCCGGTGTGGAATTCCCTAGTGTCAAAGGAATGGAGGTTGAAGCCAGGTATTATGCCGGTCTGGCAAATATCAATGATTATGGTGTTAGCGGTCTGAAAACCCGCAACAACTCTCTGCACCTGACCGTTTCCTTTAAATTCTAAACCGGTATACCCGTAATATTGCGGCTCTGTAATTTACAGGGCCGTTTTTATTTTACCACAATACCTCCCTGAAAAAGGTGTTTATTCAGGAAAGGCGGGCTTTGCGCATAATTTTTGGGTGCGATTCTCTGTCTATATTCGTATAATTGAAATTAAATGCATTTTATGTACAAACAGCTCCAACTGGCTTTATTACTGGGATGGGCGTTCCTGGTCACCGGTCCGGAACTGTCCGCTCAGACAGAACAGTCCAAGTTACCGATACAAGTGTCTGCGATCACAGACCTGGACCTGGGAGATCCTATCTCTTTCTCTCCCGGTATGATGGTGGATGCGGGGATCCGCCTGATGAATAAACCTAAGATCAAGAACAAGATCAACTCCGTACAGTCGGTCCGGGACCGGGAGATCTATCTGAAACCGTTCGTAGGTTTTTATAAAAGGGAAGATTATCACACGGCGCTCATGCTGGGTTCGGATATTACTTATAGAGCTACCTATCCTTCCGGGATCTTCTGGGATATGAATGTGGGTGCCGGTTATATGCACCTGTTTTATAACGCGCCTGTATATGTATATGATAATGGCAGCTTTACGCAGAAAAAGTTCCAGGGTTATGCCAATGTGGTCGTTAAAGGAGCGATCAACCTGGGCGTGGATCTCAGCAAAAAAAATGAAAACATTCCGCTCGGCTTCTATGTAGGCGGCGGTATGTTCTTCCGTTACCCCAACAATGATTACTGGGTAAAGCACCCTTATCTGCAACTGGGATTGATGTACGTCATTAAAAAAGACAAGAAATGAGAAAGTGGATATTCAATATACTGATGCTGGCTTCAGTCATCGTCACGGCTTGCTCCAAGTATGAAGACCCGGGAGCGGGGCAGGTCGACCAGCAATATTTTGTAAAGACGGATGGTATAGCGCTTCCGGTCCGGGTTGCAGGGAAAGAAAGTTCAGATGTGGCGATCATCATGACGCACGGTGGTCCGGGCGGTTCCTCTCAGAGCTTCCGGCTGACGAGCGGTATCCGGAACCTGGAACCTAATTTCAAGGTGATCTACTGGGACCAGCGTGGATCTGGTATGACCCAGGGAAATCCTTCCAAGGATCAAATCACGATCGAGCAGTATGCCAAAGACCTGGATGCTGTCGTAGAGTTTACCCGCCAGGTAATAGGTGCCAAAAGCATCTTCCTGCTCGGTCATAGCTGGGGCGGTGGCCTGACGGCTTATTATCTAACAGAAGATGTTTCCCGACAGGCTAAGCTGAAAGGATATATCATCGTGTGCGGCGCGTACAATGTACCGGGTGGCCTTGGCGCTTCCCGGCAGTGGGTGATCAATGGTGCAAATGCCAGCATCCTGCTGAACAAAGATGCGGACTACTGGCGCAAGGCATTGCAGTTTTATAATTCTAATCCGCAGGTCATAGCAGATAATTTTGTGGATCATGCCACCTACCTGAATAAACTGAAAGGTGCGGTCTATAACTCTAATTTTGAGCGTCCCAAGTCGTATTTCCCTGCGTTTGAAACGGTAGCATTCCTGAACAATCCTTTCTTTGTCGGGCATAATATTACGGTCAAAGGTGAAAGCATTTATACTGCACTGGATCTGTCTGCGGAGTTGAATAAGATCAAGCTGCCTACTTTTGTGATGTGGGGCGAGCGGGATGGTCTGCTCCCGCCGCATAAGGTACCGGGACATGCTGCAGGTACAGCGCTGGCGGACGACTTTCTGCGCCTGGCCGGTGTTCCGGAAGGTGATCTGTATTATATGGGTTATGCCAATTCAGCTCATGAGCCGATGGCAGAGGAAGGACCTAAGTTTGCAGTTGACCTCACTAATTTTATGAATAAATACAAGTAAAATAAACCTGAAAGGTGATAGAGACCGGTTGGACGGAAGTAAATTCTGTCTGCCGGTCTTTTTGTTTGGAGGCTTTAATGATTAATTGGAAGCAAGGGTCAAGAACCAGGATGCAGGATATTGTACAATGTGACAATATGTTGATGGTTAATGATGAGGTAATTAGCAAATGGGTTAATGTGTAAATATGAAAATGGTAGTCCGTAATTAGTCAGACCACTGTATTCGGAGATACCCGTATTTGTGGTAAACTGCTTGTCCGATTAACCCGGTATCAGGAGCACCTCTTTCTTATCTGCGTAAGTGGTAACTTTTAGCAGTAGTATTAGACACCTGCTTTCGCAGGTGATGAAAGGTGTTGTAGAGCGGGCTGCAGCAAGCTGTTACGGATGGACATCAGCAAAAACGGTGATCCGATAGCTATCGGAAGTGACCTCACTAACTGCAAACCGAGTTCTTTTATTAACCATGATTCGAGATTGTTCAACCAACTTTACTACAAAATCTAATCTGAAGCCTGCCAGCTGTAAATAAAAATCTATTTACCGGTTCTTACGACTCTCGAATTCCGACTACGTTTACCCCGGATGAACAGTAATTTTTATCTTTGTAAAGGCGCTGTTCCTGTCTTAATCGTATCTTATTGGAATTGAATCTTATCATTTTGGGGTGATAATGAAAGGAATTATCCCCAGGTATATGGTAATTATAATTGCTTCTTGGGCATTAAAATATAGGTTATGACAACAATTACTATTAAAATAGATCTGAGAACTAAAGCGGGAAAAGCTCTTCTGGAGTTGGTTGAAGTTTTATCCAAGGATAAAAAAGGTGTGGAGATTGTTAATGAGGGAGATGACAAAAGCTCTTATGATCCGGAATTCGTCGAGATGGTAAAAAAAGCGGCGCGGAGTAAAATTCGAACCCGAATCGATCCTAAGAATGTATGGGAAAGTATATAATAGAGCTGACTGATTTAGCTAAATCTCATCTACAGATGTATAAAAGAAGTGGCAATAAAGCCACTCTGCGTAAAATTAGTACTATTCTGATAGAGTTGGAAGAGCATCCTTTTGAAGGCACAGGTAAGCCGGAACCGTTGAAATATGAATTACAAGGATTTTGGTCAAGACGGATTAATCAAAAGGATAGGATGATCTATACTGTAGATCAGATGACGGTCATTGTGGAGGTGATTTCTGTTATGGGACACTACTCCGATAAATGAGTCCTGTCAAGCCAGAGGTTCTTTACTTATTTTTTCGTATTTATTTTTTTACTTTTTATTCCATCTACCTGGAATTCGGGATCCTGTGCTTGCAGTGTAGTTTGCGCGAGGGATAGAGGCGATACCCCGCTGACTGCCAGAACACCGTGCAGGCAGTGCGGAGTAGGAGCCGAAAGCCCGGTCTTCAGACGCGCCATATGTTATTGAAAAGCTGTCGGGTAGGTCAAAATAATTTCTTGCAATGAGTATTGATGTAGCGCATCTTTTATTCTAATTTTAGTATAAATATTATTGCATGCGCTTTGCATTTTTACTCTTGTTAACGGTTCTCGGCAACCAGGTTTCCGGACAAGTGTCACTCAAAAAAATAAACTTAAAACCTGTAGCAGGTATGCAGATTAAACTGACTTCCACCGGTGGAAAAAATGCCTGTTCGGTCGCCTGGGATCCGGTGTCCAAAACCTATTATTCTGCCATTGCGGGCAACGAGGAATTCCCGATCGATGTATTTGATTCGACAGGCGCCTTCCGGCAGACCATTCCTGCGGGTGTGGACCTCAGGGGGCTTTGGTACAACCCGGAATTTGATCTGCTCGAAGGGAATACTTATGAAATGCATGATGTGGTTTCTTACGAAATATCGGATAATGGACTTGTCGCTGATGCAACACCGCAGGTGGAAATGTATGAGCTGCCTGTAGCAGAGCCGCAGGCTACGATAGCTCTGAATACTGATGAAGCGCTGTATGTATACTATGATGCGGAATCGAATAAGTTCGTTGAGTTGGAAACAATCGAAGGGGAGGTCATTCGTGAACAGGAATTGAGTTTCCCGGATGCTGAAAATCTCAATTTCACTACGGTAGTATATACTGGCATTGAGAAAGGGGAGTACGGTTTCCTGAATACGGAAAAGAAGCAGGTATACCTGGTGGATGCCTCGAATGGAAGTACTACAGCGACGATACAGCTGCCTGAAACGGCGATCACGGAAGATGCTTTCAATTTTTCTTTTGCCAATGGTAAGATCTGGCTGTTTGATGCGGATGCCCGGACCTGGACTGCTTACGATATCTACTGATCCTGCAGCCCGGACGGCATGCCTGCGGAAGAGAATCCGCCATCGTGGTAGATATTCTGCATGGTGATCATCCTGGTATAGTCTGAGAACAGCAGCACGCAGAAGTCGGCGCAGGAAGCGGCACTGGCGTTACCCAGTGGTGCGACCTGGTCGGCATAGCTGAAGAAGGTGTCAAAACCTTGTATGCCGTTACCGGCTGTGGTTCGGGTAGGGGATTGGCTGACCGTATTGATCCGGACCTTTTTCCTGCTGCCATAATAATATCCGAAGTTTCTGGCGATAGATTCCAGCGCGGCTTTGGCATCTGCCATGTCGCCATATCCTGGAAAGCTGCGTTGAGCGGCTATATAGGTGAGCGCCACTACGGAAGCGGATTCGCTGAGCGCGTCCAGCTGCCAGGCAGTTTGCAGTACCTTGTGCAGGGAAAGTGCGGAAATGTCTATGGTTTTCTGGAAAAAGTTGTAATCCAGGTCTGTATAGCTTTTCTTCTTGCGGACATTGGGTGACATGCCGACTGCGTGGAGTACAAAATCTATGGAGCCGTCGAGGTAGACCATGCTTTGCCGGAAGAGTGTTTCCAGATCTTCTGTGCTAGTGGCATCTGCCGGTATGACGATGGTGTGGCACAGTCCTGCCAGCTCGTGCGTTTTACCCATCCTGAGAGCGACCGGCGCATTGGTCAGCGTGAAGTGCGCGCCGGCATCCTTAGCGGCCAAAGCGACCTGCCAGGCGATGGACTGTTCATCTAATGCACCGAAAATGATACCTCTTTTGCCTTTCAGAACGGGATGTTTCATAAGCCGCTGAAATATCTGTAAAAATGCCCAATAAATCTCCGTTTTAATGTTTTTTGTCCCCTGGGTAAGATGTGAGCAAGATCATTTTAATGTTAAAAATTGTCTTTGTATATTGTTAGTTTATAAAGTAACCTTCCATTATGCGTTTTTTAATAACATTGTCTGCGGTTTCCGGTTCAGCCATCCCGATCAATTACCAGTACCCGCTCAGTGCGGCTATTTATAAGATTATCTCCAAAGGAAATATGGCATATGGAGAGTTCTTACATGAGCACGGGTATGGCAGAGGCTTCAAATTTTTTACGTTTTCCGATCTCCGGGGAAAATTCAGCCTGGAAGAAGACCGCCTGATTTTGCAGGAGCAGGATCTCCGGCTGACGGTCTGTTTCCACCTGCCGGATGCTGCGCAGCATTTTATAAAAGGATTGTTTCAATCGGAGCTGGTAGATATTGCTGATCGCCGGTCTAAGGTTCGTTTCCAGGTCCGGTCGATCGAAGCGTTGCCGGATATGCTGATCGGCCGGAAAGAGCAGGAGATTATTTCTATTGACCTGAAGCCTTTATCGGCTGTGGTGGCGGGATTAAAGAACGAGAAAGGGTATTACAATTACCTCTCACCGCAGGATTCGGCTTTTGCAGACAGCCTGATCTATAACTGGCGGGAGAAAATCCGCGCGAATTACGATGATGGGACGGCTGACCAGGCCTTGCTGATGATCCGGGTATTCCCGTTGGATGAACCGTTTAAATCGCGTTTAATCACCATTAAAGCGGATACGGATGCGCAGACGAGAGTGAGAGGCTGGCGGCATTTCGGCCTGAACGTCACGGCTGAGAAACGATTCCTTTCTATCCTGCTCAACTGCGGTGCCGGGCTGTATAACGCACAGGGATGCGGGTGTGTGGGAGTGGGATTTAGCAAAGAACGGTAAAGCGAATCGATATTCGTTCGTTATGATGAAAATGTCTGGTATGAAATAAAATAACCAGTGAATCATCAACTAGGAATATTATTTTTCAATTCAAATATTGTACGATTTCCTGAAGATTGAAACACTGGCTTTCATAAAGGTAAAGGATAAAGAAGATAAAATAAAGTATCCTTCAAATAGGAATATTATAGGAGTTATATTACCTTTGATTCAAGAAAGCTAAAAATTGGTTTAAGGCTTGGGTAAAAGAGTAAGTCCAAATTACTCCTGCTAAGAGTTGAGACCAGTTATTCAGAAGGTGTCCAAAACCTCTGGTCTTTCTTTACTATTGGTGGTGAAATATTTGATTAGTTATAAATTACTATGTATGGATATTAGGATTTTTAAAACGTATACGGGTAATGCAATGCTTAACAATGCATTGATGACTATTGAATCATTAGCAAAACTGAAAGCGGTCTCAGAAGTTACACCAAAATTATTGGCTGAGCTTTATACTCAAGTCGATTTGAGGAGTGTCAACAAAAGACTTAAGAGCTATACTATGCTTTTTACTAAAAATGGCCCTTTACATAATGATAAAACCAATGGTGATAAGATCTATGATGTTTTAATGAAAACAATTATTTCAAATTTCGAATCTGATGGCAGTCATATTTGTGAGATATCGGGTTTAAGGTTTGAAAAATCATTTGACAAACTTTATCAAACTGCTTTAAAGAGTATTGGAATTTCTGAAAAAGAAATACAAAAGAAAGATACTAATATCAGCAGAACCTGGTTTCCTTTGATTGGAGGATTAGGCTCCGATGCTCAGGCATTACCGCAGGCTAAATTTACGGTCCAGATACATCCGATATGTATTCTCATTTTGCAGTTCCTGCCATTATCAGCATTACTTTATAAAGGAGGTATTTTGCTGGTTGATTCTTCCAATTTTGGCTTAGCAAGAGATATGGTTGAAAGAAATACCAAAATTATAGCCGAGAAAATTCAGGCTGTTTCTGTAAAAGAGTCCGTAGAGAATGTAAGGGATTATGCCAAAGGTGATTACCTGATTAGAGTTTTAGACATACTTACTGAAAAGGAAGATTTTGAGGAAGCTTACTCGGATTTGAACATGTGGAGCTTTTCAAACTCGGGTACCGGGGCAAGTTGTGAAATAGACCGGGTTCCTAACACCCTGATAAGAAAGTTGCAGGTTCTGTATAAGAATTCGAAAATAAGAAATGAGTTGAAAGGTATTTTGAGCAGGAATGAGCGTGCTTACAGTTTTATAGAATGTCTGGAGGATAATAAAGACTGGTTCCTGTTATACCCCAATGTGTTCGGAAGCGGTAAAAAGCGTGTTGAATATGAAGGCGTTTCTCCTGATTTCTTAGAAGCTTACTATAAAGTGATTGGTAGCGGTAAGTCTATTGACTATGCCGGATACATAGCAGGTTTAATTGATCAATATAAATCCAAGTCATTTGAGAAGTTTTTGGATAGAACTGATGCCTGGAATGATCCGGAATACAGGATAGAACTGTACAGGGTGCTAGTGATTGCTTCCGAAAAAGGCAAATGGAGCCTGGAGCACCAGATCCGGATATTAGATGACAATAACAGGTTGCCGGTGAAGAACCATTTTTATCAACTGCATAAATTGATTCACTATTATTATCAGAAGAGGATGTTTAGCAGTCATTTACCTGAAGCAGGAGTCAACAATACAAGAGTATACAACGCTTGTAAATGGATCATCAGCATTATTCAGAATGACAGCAGAAATGGCAAAACACTTTCAGATCTGACAAATGTCAATGAGTACTTGAAAGTCGGTTATAACCGGATGATTATTCATGCCTTAGAATCGTACCCGATTGTTCTGGAAAATATTTTGGAAATCTTCTATGACGAAGATTTTAATTATTCCAAATCCGGGTTAAATGAATTACTACGTATTTTCTTCTTACAACCGGAACAGGAGAATTATACAATTGAAAGCTGGAAAAATGCATTGCAGGAAGACAAGCTGATCCAGGATTGGCTGACGACTATAAAAGAATTTACAGACGATTATAAAAACTACTATTGTGAACGATATAGGCATAGAGATACGTTGGAATTACCGGTAAAAAAGTTTGCCAGAACCGTTCAGTTTATTATCAGTGAAAACGAAGGATTTTATACACTTCTGAATGAAGCGGTTTACAGTACTAATCAGTATCTGAATGAGAATAATCTGTCTGATAGCGATAAATGGAATGTTGATGCATTGCTGTGCAATCCTTTAGGAAACTATGCTGTAAATATCAGCAGGCTTGCGATCAAATTCTTATTAAAGGCTCAATCTATGAAACTTCAAAACGAAAAAGAATTCATAACAATAATTAACCAGTAACACTTATGGCAAAATTAAACAACATTACAGGAGCATTATTAATTGATGCAACAGCAACATTTCTAAATGGGGCGGGATTAGGATTAGGGGAAGATAAAAACAAAGTGATTCCCAAAACTTATAAAGAAAAAGTAAACAATCGCAGTGAAGATGTTCCTTACGTTTCTGCCCAATCGTGGAGAAGGTGGCTAAGAGATACAGCCAATGAAGAAAATAACTGGAACCCAAGTGAATTGAAAGCGATAGGTGAAGGGTCTGACAAAGGAACGACTAACAAAATTGCGACGGAATTAAATCCGATTGAATTTCCGGAAGATGACCTTTTCGGTTATATGAAGGCCGGGGCAAAAGGCGAAGAAAGTGTACAGCGTACTTCTCCTTTCAAGTCTTCTATTCTGAAAGGGATCAGGAATATGCGCACGGTAAATGTAGACGAAGCATTTGTCCATTTAAAAGAAGGTACACCATTACCTTATTCTACCAAATTCTATTCAACGCACCTGGAGGGTTTTTTCAATTTAGAATATTACCGGTTAGGCGTATATGACAACTTAGGCAGCAAACAGGAATTGTCTTCCGAGTTAGTTGGAAAGCACGCTGGTAAATTGAATAAAACAGGCCAGGGCGGAAAGTTCAGCAGATATGAATTGAAGAATGCTGTGGAAAACAGAAATAACAATGCTGCAGGACTTTTAAAAGGACTTGCTTTTCTAAGAGGTGGTGCCAAGCAGGCAGCTTTTGGTGCAGATGTGTCGCCTAAAGTTTTAATCTTGGCCGGGCTTGAATCTGCTAATCCTATTTTCAATAATTTGTTCATTGGAACCGGAGAAAAGCCAATCCTGAATACAAGAATATTGCTACAGTTAGCAGGAGATTACAAGACTAAACTGGCTACACCGATTTATATTGGAATAAGAGCCGGTTATCTTCAGAATGAAGAAGAAGTCCAATCTTTAGGAGAAGGATTTGTAGTGGCCTCACCTGTCGAGATTGTTAATCAGTTCACAAAAAACTACTTAAAGAATGAATAAAGTACTGGAAATACAATTTTCCGGTTGGACAGCTACGCCAAGAATGCCTTTTATTCTTTCGGGAAATGCAGTCTGTATGCATACGCCAAGCTACTCTTTGCTATTGGGGTTGTTGGGTTGTTGCTTAGGCAGGAATATCAACGCTGACGAAGTTAGAATTGGTTTTAAATATGCTTATGATACCGTTGCTCAGGATTTAGAAACCAGGCAAAGACTTGAGTTTGACGGCCGCAGAGTAAGACAACATAGCAAAGGATCTGATGCTTATAACAGGGAGTTTCATACATCTCCCAGACTAACCGTTTGGGTAGACCGGCTGGATTGGAAGGTATTTTTTGAAAATCCGGTGGGAACACCCTCTTTGGGTCGTTCCCAGGATATTTTAAAAATAGATTTGGTAGAGGAAGTGGAGATTATATCCATAGATAAGGTAAAGATTTCTGGATGCATGCTACCCTTTACTGCGGGTTTACAAATTGGAGGACAATTGGTTCAGCTAGCAGAGTCTTACCGGGAAAATGAAGAAGTTGGTTCAGGCCGTGCACCTGTGGCATCCAAAATTTTTATAGCTATTCCACATGACAATGAAGTGGAAATTACCTTTAATAATTTATATAAAACATTAAAAGAAAATCCTCAATCCTTTTACCTGCACGAATTCAGCAATGGATAAAAACTTCTTCGATAAATATTATGCTAAAAGTGACGGCGTGACCACGTTGGAAATGCACGCCCGGCATGTCATTACTGCCGGAGAAAATCTTTTGGAAGCATTGCCGCTAACAGAAGAGGAAAGGGCATATTGGAAAGAAAAACTTATCCGTTGCGCGGTTTTACACGATTTAGGAAAGATTCACACTGAATTTGTAAAAAGGTTGAGAGGAGAAGGAAGTACGGAGATCCGGCACGAGTTGGTATCGCTCCTGTTTTGCGTTAACTTTTTAGAACTTGACAAAGACGAATTGTTTGCCATTGCAACGCATCACAAAGGAATTGTAGATACGCAGTCACGTGCAAAAGGAGTTTTTTCTCCAGACCATATCGGTGACCTTATGCAAGAATGGTTTGATTCGGATAGTGTCATTTTCGAACGAGAGATTATAGGTAAATGGTTGGATTTATTTAGTCTTACTATTCCGATAATAGATAAAGCAGTTGTTAAGCAATTGCCGCAAGAATTGAAAAATATACTCAATTTTAAATATCAGTTACGTGTCGTTCCGGAAATTGAAGAACGGAAACAACTTTCGTTTACAAGAGCTATCTTAATGGCTGCCGATCATTTAGGCTCGGCAAGAAAGGAGCAGGATATTCCTAAGTATAAATCTTTGAAATTAGAGGATTTTCAGCCAAACAGGGATGGTGCTTATTTTCCTTTCAGGCCGTTTCAGGAAAGATTGCAAAATGTGAAAATGGATATTATCCTTCACGCTCCTACAGGTTCCGGCAAAACAGAAGCTGCTTTGAACTGGGTTTATGCCAACCAAACTGAAAATGCAAGAGTTTTTTATTTGTTGCCCTATACTGCCAGTATCAATGCAATGGTAACACGGTTGCAAAAACATTACAATAAAGAAGTGGTTACAGCCTTGCATTCCAAAACGATAGATTTTTTCTACGAGCAGATTTATGAAGAACACAGTAACGGGGATAGGGATTTTCAAAAAATAGAACAGGAAGCAAAAAATAGAAAGTCGTTATCAAAAGAGATTTTTTACCCGGTAAAAGTGGCTACGCTGCATCAGATTCTGAAAACTTCATTGAAAGGTAAAGGCTGGGAGTTTGCGTTATTTGACTATAAAAATGCCTTGTTCATTATCGATGAGTTTCACACCTACGACGCATTATTAACAGGGATGTTACTGGCTACAATCAAACTCTTTAAAAGGCTCTTCAATGCCAGGTTCTTCTTTTTGTCAGCAACTATACCCGATTTTATGCTGAACCTGATTATTGATGAGATTTTTGAAGGAGAGAGAACCAGATTGATCAGACCAGATCAGGAACAGGATCGTGTTGTAATGGATAGAAAAAGACATCAGTTATACGCTTTTAATGATATGTCGATTCTTGATAAGATCCGGCTGGTAGAGGCCTATCTTAAAATAGGTAAGTCTGTTTTAGTGATTGTGAATAATGTAAAGACTGCGCAAAAGCTTTATAATGAAACTGACTTTGAAGGAAATGTACAATTACTGCATAGCGGATTTAATAAAAGAGACAGGATTGAGATTGAGAAAGTAATAACAGATTCTGATGTGTCAAAACGGCCCCAACTATTGATCGCAACGCAAGCTGTAGAGGTCAGTTTAGATATCGATTATGATATTGCGTTTATTGAAAATGCACCCATCGATGCATTGATACAGCGATTTGGAAGAATAAACCGGGCTGGAAAGAAAAAAATTAAATCAATAGATTTTGAATTTGAACCGAGTCATAATACTGTACCTGTATATGTTTTTGAGAAATCCATTGGCAGAACGCCATTTTATAATGATAAAGTATTGATTGACACCTGGAATGAATTAGAACGTTTATCGGAAACAGAATTAGGAGAAGACGATTTGATTAAGGTTTGCAACAGTGTTTATAAAGACGGCTACGATGAAGAGCAGCAAAGAGATTTTAGTAATGGCTTGAACCATCCGATAATTGATCAATTTGAACAAGAGTGGATAGCTGGCCATTGGCGGGATTGGGTTACAGATATTTTAGAGAATAATAACCAGAAAATTGAGGTATTGTGTTTTAACCTGACAGAAGAATATGAATCAAAAATTGCACAGAAAAGATATATTGAAGCTAATCAGTTATTAGTACAGGTATACAGATATGAAGCTGAAATTTCCCGGAACAGAAAGTTCGGGGATGTGTTGGTGGCCAATAATCTGGAGTACAATCCGAAGATCGGATATACCGAAAGAAAGATTACTATCGATGATCAGTTTTTATGAAGACATTGAATGACCACTTTTCTATACCATGAAAAAGAAACTATGAAACCTATTCAAAATATGTACTGGATCAAATCTGTCTTATTGAAAAATTAGAATCTCAGAGATGAAGGAGCATTTTACAAAACAGGTATCGCTTTATACAAACATGAAAAACAAGTGCTACTTATAAATTTATGATGAACTATGACCCTCACCGCTACCCACATCAACTATTTTCACATCTGTCACCGGAAACTTTGGTTACATGCCAATGGCATCAACATGGAGCATACCTCAGATACGGTATATGACGGCAAGCTTTTGCATGAAACATCCTACCCGCAACGGGCAGAAAAGTATACTGAGATCAGCCTGTATGCCGACTGGAACGGAATATCGTTATCCGGCAAGGTAGATTTCTACGATGCTAAACGAAAGGTGATCCACGAGACCAAGCGCAGTGATAAAGTAGAAGAAGCACATCAGTGGCAGGTCAGGTTTTATATATGGCTGTTTGAGCTGAATGATATTCCCGGAGTTGAGGCCATACTTGAATATCCTAAACTTCGCCAGACAGATGAAGTGCTGCTGGCTGAACCGGACAGGGAATACCTGCAGGAAACAATACGAAAGATCCGGGTGCTTGTCAGAAGCGAGCATTGTCCGCCCAGGATACATAGTAAGATCTGTAAAAATTGCAGCTATTACGATCTGTGTTATGTTGAGGAAGTCTGACGACTCCCTGCAACAAGAATACAACGCATTATTATCACATTACCCATCATTTATGAAAAAATCCTACTATCTCTTCAACCCCGGCAAAATGAGCCGGAAAGACAATACCCTGAAGTTCATCCCTGTAGATGAAGCCGGTGTGGAAGGCGTGCCGAAGTACATTCCTGTAGAAGGTGTGGACAACCTGTATTGCTTTGGTGCACTGGATGCCAACAGCGCTTTGTTTAATTTCCTGGGAAAAGAGCAGATCAGTATCCATTTTTTCGACTTTTATGAACATTATACCGGTAGTTTTCTGCCAAAAGAATATTTGTTGAGCGGTAAGGTGATCGTAGCGCAGACACAGACATATCTGTCCAGGAAAAAGCGCCAGGCAATTGCACAGCGTGTCGTAGACGGAGCCGCTTTTAATATGCTGAAAAACCTTAAATATTATAACAACAGGGAGAAGGATACGAGCCTTCAGATCGCTCAGATCGAAGCGCTGACCCAACAGATACCGGTTACGACAGATATTGAAATGCTGATGGGAATAGAAGGAAATATACGGAATACCTATTATCAGGCGTTTGATCAGATTATCAATGACTTTGAGATGGGTAACCGGACAAAACGGCCGCCGTCCAATGAAGTGAATGCGCTGATCTCTTTCCTGAACACGATTTGTTATACTTTATGCCTGGATACATTATACCATACCCAGCTGAATCCGACCATCAGTTTCCTGCATGAGCCGGGCTTCCGGCGATATTCGCTGGCATTGGACATTTCGGAGATCTTTAAACCTATCCTGGTAGACAGGATGATATTTTCACTTTTAAATAAGAAAGTATTGCAGAAAACGGATTTTGAACGGCAATTAAACGCTTGTTTATTGAAAGAAAGCGGCAGAAAGAAAGTTGTCAAAGCCTGGGATGAAAGGCTGAATGAGACGATCAGACACAGAAGCCTGGGACGACATGTCAGCTACAAACACCTGGTCCGGCTGGAATGCTATAAGCTGGTTAAGCATATCCTGGATATCGATGAATACAAACCTTTTAAAGCGTGGTGGTAATATAATAGTAGGAGATAAGTAATCAATGTTTTCGGGCTAGTCATATTCTGATACAGCAGCCGGCTATCGGGTGACCGGGTCAGAGAATGAGCATTATGCTAAGCTTAGCATTGTTATAGAGGAGCTGATGAAGCATTATTTTGGTTAGAAATTATTAAAGAATTAGATTGTATTACCTGCAGCAATAGTCATTTTTCCCTATCCGGAGACCAGGAAATAGTGAAAAAGGCCGTTTCTTATAGGAAAAAGCTATCATGGGATTAGTCTTCCAAACATACCATCACTTATGTATATTATTCTTGTTTACGATATCGATCAGAAGAGAGTAGGTAAGATGCTGAAGCTTTGCCGTCAGTATTTAAATTGGATACAGAACAGTGTCTTTGAGGGAGAGATCACGGAAGTGAAGTTGAAAGAATTGCAATTCAAGGCAAAAGAGATCATGGATATAGAAACCGACAGCCTGATTATTTTTAAGACCAGGCAGGAAAAGTGGTTGGAAAAAGTGATTGTAGGAAAAGAGAAAAATGAGATCGATAACTTCCTGTAAGTTGTCGATGTTTGTATAAATCTTACTACAAAGGTTCTTTGACGTACTGAAAAATAAATAACTGAATGGTAATCAATATTTTAATTCGTCGTCGTTCTCCGGGTAAAATCGTATGATTAATGGTCGACGATTTTTCTCTGCAGAAATTGAAAATATTATATTTGCAAATGCCTGTAAACCGGCGATTTATAGTCGTCGGTTAAACGGGCTTCAATCGTACCTATCTGGAATTGAAACTCCATTTCCCCGGCGTAGGGGTCATGTAGTTCAAATGCTTCAATCGTACCTATCTGGAATTGAAACACGTGTGCAATAGTCAACTATTTATTTTTTTACGTGGCTTCAATCGTACCTATCTGGAATTGAAACCACGTACTATAATTGTATTACATCATGTGCGAATGAGCTTCAATCGTACCTATCTGGAATTGAAACTGTATTACATAGTACTATATAAAAACAAATGGGGTCGCTTCAATCGTACCTATCTGGAATTGAAACGTGTAGGGGTCATGTAGTTCCAATATGTCAAATAGGCTTCAATCGTACCTATCTGGAATTGAAACACTTCCGTCGGTTCCGGTACGACCCCATTTGTTTTTGCTTCAATCGTACCTATCTGGAATTGAAACTCTCTTAACATCTCTTTTCATAACATTTATTTTGTAGCTTCAATCGTACCTATCTGGAATTGAAACTTAGTGGCGAGCGGGCCAGCCGTAGCGGGCGTAGTAGCTTCAATCGTACCTATCTGGAATTGAAACCTTCACGGCGTCTATTTACTGCGTCCTGGATCAGCGGCTTCAATCGTACCTATCTGGAATTGAAACAATACAGATATTGGTCGAGTTGCACGGAGGTCGAAGGCTTCAATCGTACCTATCTGGAATTGAAACAACCTCGTAACCTCGGTTCTCCATCGTCGATCCCTAGCTTCAATCGTACCTATCTGGAATTGAAACTGTAAACAAGATCACGATTAAGCTGAGGCTCCTCGCGCTTCAATCGTACCTATCTGGAATTGAAACTTTAAATACTTTCTAAAATCGACATAATTGTCGATGCTTCAATCGTACCTATCTGGAATTGAAACTATATGCACCTGGTTTCGTTTCAGATACCGTTTCGAGCTTCAATCGTACCTATCTGGAATTGAAACACTATAGCATCCGAAGATGCTGAAACAACGGTAAATGCTTCAATCGTACCTATCTGGAATTGAAACTATTGAACGGTATTTCCGGTCCTGATTTGCAGCTGCGCTTCAATCGTACCTATCTGGAATTGAAACTATATCCCGGAGGCCGGTTCTTCCGACTTCTGGAATGCTTCAATCGTACCTATCTGGAATTGAAACGCACGATAGTGCCGGCAACCTGTACTTATCCGAGGTGCTTCAATCGTACCTATCTGGAATTGAAACGTGCCTGCAGCTCGCGGGTTTTGGCGATGTACTCTTGCTTCAATCGTACCTATCTGGAATTGAAACGTAAAAGAAAGTCGGAATGGATTTCGGATGCCATAGGCTTCAATCGTACCTATCTGGAATTGAAACGTGGATCTATGTATCTTCGATGAAGCTCATCATACGCTTCAATCGTACCTATCTGGAATTGAAACATTACAGGCAGCTTACTTAATCCTTTTATAGTGTTAGCTTCAATCGTACCTATCTGGAATTGAAACTTGGATAAAAGCTGCAGCGATTGTTAAGCTGGCAGGCTTCAATCGTACCTATCTGGAATTGAAACGATCCAGCGGCAAAGTTCTTAACATAATTGCCAGCAGCTTCAATCGTACCTATCTGGAATTGAAACGTTACTTATGAATAAACAATTCATTAAGGATTTAACTGCTTCAATCGTACCTATCTGGAATTGAAACTTAAATATAGTACCTAGTAAGCTAACAACAAGGTTAGCTTCAATCGTACCTATCTGGAATTGAAACGGCGATTCGGTACGTAGAAGTAATGAACCTGAAGCTGCTTCAATCGTACCTATCTGGAATTGAAACGATGTCCAGTAGCGCGGCGCTAAGGTCTGCCTGAGGCTTCAATCGTACCTATCTGGAATTGAAACATGCTGCTATCGCTGCTGTCCAGGGTATTAAGCAATGCTTCAATCGTACCTATCTGGAATTGAAACCGTGATACACGTCACATAGGTGAATCCCCAGCTCTTGCTTCAATCGTACCTATCTGGAATTGAAACCTGCCAACCGAAGCCTGATCAGCATATTAGCGCCTGGCTTCAATCGTACCTATCTGGAATTGAAACTATGTAGACTCCGACACTATTGCGGGATTTGAATTAGCTTCAATCGTACCTATCTGGAATTGAAACTATACTGTTGCATTTGCAGCCAAATTGCCCTGCGGGGCTTCAATCGTACCTATCTGGAATTGAAACTTAGTAACGGTATCGATAAAATCTTCGAAATCTGCAGGCTTCAATCGTACCTATCTGGAATTGAAACGGACGTTTACTACCGCCGAAGAGCCGCAGTTGAGTCGCTTCAATCGTACCTATCTGGAATTGAAACAATTGCCCTGCGGGCTTTCGTTAGATGTCTCTGAGGCTTCAATCGTACCTATCTGGAATTGAAACTATCCATAAGGGAAGATTCCATTGTAAGAGCGACAAGCTTCAATCGTACCTATCTGGAATTGAAACATCCTTTCGGCATAGCGGGTACCAAGCACCGCAGCCGCTTCAATCGTACCTATCTGGAATTGAAACTTTGCGCTAATTGCGCTCTGGATATTGGTTCTTTGGCTTCAATCGTACCTATCTGGAATTGAAACTCGAATGATTCATACCCGAGCGCGGCCGGGTAATTCGCTTCAATCGTACCTATCTGGAATTGAAACTGCTCCGGCACCTTGAAATCAAATGAAAACTCTGAAGCTTCAATCGTACCTATCTGGAATTGAAACATGTAAGTAGCACGGTGATCATCCAGGCGTTCAGAAGCTTCAATCGTACCTATCTGGAATTGAAACGATATTTTTGGAGTCTGATTGAATAGCGCAAGTCGTGCTTCAATCGTACCTATCTGGAATTGAAACTAAGAGATGACTCCATAGTAAGTGCAGCCAGCGGATCGCTTCAATCGTACCTATCTGGAATTGAAACAATTCCGTATTTGATGACTACTTTAGTTAGAATTTCGCTTCAATCGTACCTATCTGGAATTGAAACCAAGTTCTTTGACGTATAGTCTCTTTTTTTTAAGAGGCTTCAATCGTACCTATCTGGAATTGAAACCTTGCTGCATATCATCGTATCTTCTTTGATTATTAGCTTCAATCGTACCTATCTGGAATTGAAACCTTTACTTCCAGCTCCGCACTCGTGCGTGGGAGCACGCTTCAATCGTACCTATCTGGAATTGAAACTGACTTATTCTAATGAGTATGTGCCTATCTATGGTGGCTTCAATCGTACCTATCTGGAATTGAAACGTGACTAACCATAACTGGTAAATTAATAGAAAGCCTGCTTCAATCGTACCTATCTGGAATTGAAACTTGTCTTATAAGCGCCACCTGACAAACCCCCGAGTCAGCTTCAATCGTACCTATCTGGAATTGAAACGAGTAACAACGTTAATAATGTTGCTGGTAGAATCTAGCTTCAATCGTACCTATCTGGAATTGAAACAAGGTGTTGTTAACACAATAAAAGGATTAAGTAAAGCTTCAATCGTACCTATCTGGAATTGAAACATGTAGAAGTTTTCCCAGTTTTTCATCACGAGACGAGCTTCAATCGTACCTATCTGGAATTGAAACTTGTTTTAAGGTTTTTGGGTTATTTAATTGGTTGATGCTTCAATCGTACCTATCTGGAATTGAAACTTGAATAAGAGCGGCTAGAACTGTTATACTTGCCGCTGCTTCAATCGTACCTATCTGGAATTGAAACGTGATCCTCAATCCGGTACAGCTGCAGTTGCAGCAGCTTCAATCGTACCTATCTGGAATTGAAACGGCGCTCAGATGACACGTTAAATTCATAACCAATTCGCTTCAATCGTACCTATCTGGAATTGAAACAGGTTAAAGGATAACCATGATCGGATTCAAAGTGTGCTTCAATCGTACCTATCTGGAATTGAAACCTTAGCGGGGCCGGGGCTTACGCCCTAGTGTTTTTTGCTTCAATCGTACCTATCTGGAATTGAAACAGGTGCTTGGGCCACCAGTACAGGAGGAAGCACCGAGCTTCAATCGTACCTATCTGGAATTGAAACTATACTGCTCTAACAATGTTGCATTAGGCTTAATAGCTTCAATCGTACCTATCTGGAATTGAAACGCGGCACTAATAAGTTTCTATTCATAATTGTTTATTGCTTCAATCGTACCTATCTGGAATTGAAACTTAAAACTCCAGGTACATTATTTCTACGTACCCAGCTTCAATCGTACCTATCTGGAATTGAAACGCTGCCTCTGCTGGGCTAACGCCTACATGTAAAAGTGCTTCAATCGTACCTATCTGGAATTGAAACTGCACGGTTATAATATAGTCGGTCTTCACAGTCAAGCTTCAATCGTACCTATCTGGAATTGAAACTAGTAAGGCTGTTTTCAGCCTGAGATGCGCTATTGGGCTTCAATCGTACCTATCTGGAATTGAAACGGATCTGGGGTAGCAACCAATAACAAGACTAACTTTGCTTCAATCGTACCTATCTGGAATTGAAACATGGGATAACCGAGATCAACGGGTATATGAGTAATAGCTTCAATCGTACCTATCTGGAATTGAAACAGCAAAAAAAATACATCGGAAATTCCGTAGAAGTTGCTTCAATCGTACCTATCTGGAATTGAAACGTGATATTCCCGGATCAATCACTAGAGATAATGGAGCTTCAATCGTACCTATCTGGAATTGAAACTTCTCTGCGTTCTGTCCTGGCTTTACGGTTTCTCATGGCTTCAATCGCATCTACTTGGAATTGAAACGCTCGTCCAGGGACCTGGAGAAGTCAAAGATGGCGGGCTTCAATCGCATCTACTTGGAATTGAAACCTGTGAAAGCCTCAGCTTGATCCTATGCGGACAATCGCTTCAATCGTATCTACTTGGAATTGAAACCCCGGAGCCCGGACACTGGAACGAAAAGTTATCCATGCTTCAATCGTATCTACTTGGAATTGAAACTTTTAATGCAACAACAAGAGAAAATGCAGGAACAGAGCTTCAATCGTATCTACTTGGAATTGAAACAGTGAGAGTAGTAAGTTAATACCCCAGGAGAACGCCGCTTCAATCGTATCTACTTGGAATTGAAACGGTAATGCAGAAGTGGCCGCTCCATTTGTGCAAGGCTTCAATCGTATCTACTTGGAATTGAAACTTTAATCGGATCTTTGCTTTTATATATATATCTTCTGCTTCAATCGTATCTACTTGGAATTGAAACGCTGAACTGATCGACTTGGTTCAAGCTATTAAGAATGCTTCAATCGTATCTACTTGGAATTGAAACTTTGATAATCTTAAATCCTTGATTTTGTTATTTATAGCTTCAATCGTACCTACTTGGAATTGAAACCCCGTTTGGCGTCGTAATGGCATACGTAATCAAGAAGCTTCAATCGTACCTACTTGGAATTGAAACCCAGAAGTCGTAGTTGCACGGATCGTGTACTGACATAGCTTCAATCGTACCTAATTGGAATTGAAACTTTTCGGGCCTTGAGATTCGTGCGGTTGTTCACGGTGCTTCAATCGTACCTACTTGGAATTGAAACGGCAACAACCGCCTGTACAACCTGCATTTCCTCTGTGCTTCAATCGTACCTACTTGGAATTGAAACCTTTTAGAACCTGAAGAAGAAGAGGAAGGAGGATAAGCTTCAATCGTACCTACTTGGAATTGAAACGGCTGAAAGTAAAACACATACTGTTAGACCGGCAGAGCTTCAATCGTACCTATCTGGAATTGAAACTGTCAGAACAACCAACCTACACGATTAAAGAAGCAGGCTTCAATCGTACCTATCTGGAATTGAAACCTGCTTAGCAGCCGTAAAAGTTTCATCAGCACGTTCGCTTCAATCGCGCCTATTGTGGAATTGAAACGAAAAATATATTGTTGATTTCATCTTTAGGATGGGAACTTTAATCGGGCCTATCTGAAATTACTCGTCCCGATAATTATCGGGAGCTTCAATCGCACTACTTAGAATCTAGACATTATTGTCACATTGCCACATTAACTAAATTGTCACATTAGCTAATTAACAAAACCTCTTATTGTTCTACTGTTTTTCCAGCCATTTCCGGGCATTGACAAAAGCTTCCAGCCATGGTGATACCTCGTCCTGGCGACCTTCCGGGTAATTGGCCCATTGCCACTGGAAGATAGACCGCTCAATGTGCGGCATCGTTACAATATGTCGACCGCTGGCATCACTCAGTATACCTGTATTGTAGTCTGATCCGTTCGGGTTGGCAGGGTAGGCGTCGTAGCCGTATTTTCCGACGATCTGGTAACAGTCTTCTGCTTCCGGCAGGTAAAACTTCCCTTCACCATGGGAAACCCAGACTCCCAAGGTAGCGCCGGCAAGACTGGATAACATGACCGTCTGATTATCCTGTATCTTTAATGAAGTGAAAATGCTTTCGTGTTTGTGACTGTCGTTGTGCAACATCTTCGGATGCTCTGCATGCTCAGGATAGATCAGCCCCAGCTCTACAAAAAGCTGGCAACCGTTACAGATGCCAATAGATAAGGTGTCAGGCCGGCTGAAGAATTTTCCGAGGGCTTTCTGAGCCAGTTCATTGTATTTGAACGCACCGGCCCAACCTTTGGCGGAACCCAATACATCCGAATTGGAAAACCCGCCTACGGCACCCAGGAACCGGATGTCTTCCAGTGTCTCCCTGCCGCTGACCAGGTCTGTCATATGCACATCTCTCACCTCGAAACCTGCCAGGAACAATGCAAGGGCAAGCTCTCTCTCGGAATTGCTTCCTTTCTCTCTGATGATCGCTGCTTTAGGCCGGTTTGTATGGCTGATCACCGGTTTTTTTCCGTCAAAATAAGCCGGGAAATGATATTTAAGTGCCTGATGTTTGTAATTGTGGAAACGCTCAGCGGCCTTTTGTTCGCCGGATTGTTGCTGGTCCAGCAGGTAAGAGGTCTTGTACCAGGTATCTCTGAGCTCAGCAATATCCAGGTCTAAAGTTGCCTGGTCATGACGGATGGTCAGGGTTGCCTTTTCCCGGACAGTACCGATACGATGGAAAACAACACCTTTTTCCCGGAGAATGCCTTCTGCGGCAGGATCAGCCTGGAAGACTACACTGATATTTTCAGCAAAAAGGATCTTGATCAGATCAGCTTCTCCCAATCCAGAGAGATCGATCGATGCGCCCAGATCCTTATCTGCAAAGCACAATTCCAGCAGCGTAGTGATCAGGCCGCCGCTGCCTGTGTCATGACCTGCATCGATATAGCCGGCCTTAATAATCTCCTGAAGTGCGTTGAAAGCATTCCGGAAAGCTGCAGCATCTTTAACATCCGGCGCTTGTCCGCCGATCTTATTGAGCACTTGCGCAAAAGAAGAGCCGCCCAGGTGATACTGGTCGCCTGACAGATTGATATAATAGATCGGGTGATCGTTCTTTTTCAGTACCGGTTCCACCACTTTACGGATATCCGGACAGTGGCCCGCAGCAGAAATAATGACTGTTCCCGGTGCCACAACATCGCCGTCCGGGTATTTCTGCTTCATAGACAGTGAATCCTTACCGGTCGGTATATTGATACCTAATTCGATTGCAAAGTCGGAGCAGGCCTGAACGGCGTTGTATAAGCGGGCATCTTCTCCCTGGTCCCGGCACGGCCACATCCAGTTGGCAGACAGGGATACACTCTTCAGATCGTCCTGCAAGGGCGCCCAGACAATATTGGACAAAGCTTCGGCGATAGCGTTGCGGCTGCCTGCTGCTTCGTTGATCAGCGCGGCTACCGGAGCATGACCTATGGAAGTGGCAATGCCGTCTTTACCCTGTCCGTCCAGAGCCATGACACCGCAGTTATTCAGCGGCAGTTGCAGCGGTCCGGCACATTGTTGCTTGGCGACCCGGCCGCCTACGCAACGGTCTACCTTATTGGTCAGCCAGTCTTTACAGGCTACGGCTTCCAGTTGCAGTACAGCTTCCAGGTAAGTTTTAAAAGCATTGATATCATAAGACAGTTCAGCATAGCTGCGCTGAACTGTTGTGTCTTCCATAATAGTTTTAGGGGAACTGCCGAACATGTCGCCCAGATCAAAATCCATCGGCGTCGCCCCGGTTGTACCGGAAGCAATAGTAAAGCGGTGATCGCCGGTGACCTCGCCGACCACAAACATTGGTGCCCGCTCCCGGTCAGCAATCGCTTTTAGAGTATCGACGTGTTCCTGAGCGATGACCAGTCCCATCCTTTCCTGGGATTCATTGCCGATGATCTCTTTGGCAGACAGGGTAGGATCACCGACCGGTAATTTATCCAGGTCGATCTGGCCACCGGTAGCTTCTACAAGTTCGGACAGGCAGTTCAGGTGTCCGCCTGCACCGTGGTCGTGAATGGAAGTGATGTGGTTGACCTCACTTTCCACCATACCCCGGATAGCATTGGCAACCCGTTTCTGCATCTCCGGGTTAGAACGCTGGATAGCGTTGAGCTCTATACCGGAGCCCATGGCGCCCGTATCGGCAGAGGAAACGGCAGCGCCGCCCATCCCGATGCGATAGTTGTCGCCGCCGAGGACTACGATTTTATCTCCTGTCTGAGGTTCGTGCTTTTTAGCCTGTTCCGCTTTGCCGTATCCTACACCGCCGGCGAGCATGATGACTTTGTCGTAGCCGAGTCGGCGTTGATTTTCATTGTGTTCAAAGGTCAGTACGGATCCGGTGATCAGCGGCTGACCGAATTTATTGCCGAAATCGGAAGCACCGTTGGATGCCTTGATCAGGATATCTTTAGGTGTCTGGTACAGCCACTTTCTGGGAGCCTGTCCTTTTTCCCATACGCGATCTGCTTCCAACCTCGGGTAAGCCGTCATATACACAGCCGTACCGGCGAGTGGGATCGCGCCTTGTCCGCCAGCCAGCCTGTCCCGGATCTCTCCGCCGGAACCTGTAGCCGCACCGTTGAAAGGTTCTACGGTAGTCGGAAAATTATGAGTTTCTGCTTTCAGTGAAAGCACGGATTCAAAAGGCCGGATGCCGTATACAGAAGGCCGGGCCGGATCTGCCGGGGCAAATTGCTGCACGACCGGACCCTTAACGAAAGCCACGTTGTCCTTGTATGCAGATACGATCGTATTAGGATGCGCTGCAGAGGTCTTCTTGATCAGTTGGAAAAGCGTGCTGCTTTTTTGTTCCCCGTCGATAATAAAGGTGCCGTTAAAGATCTTGTGTCTGCAGTGTTCTGAATTGACCTGCGAAAAACCGAACACTTCGGAATCTGTCAGCAGGCGACCCAGTTTGGCAGCCAGGTTTTCCAGGTAGCTCACTTCGTCGTCACTGAGAGCCAGCCCTTCCTGGCGGTTGTAAGCGGCAATGTCCTCGATATACCGGATCGGTTCCGGTTGAATATGGATGGTAAAAATATCCTGGTTCAGTTCTTCGTACCGTTGGGAGAGCATCGGGTCATGATCACCTTTTGCGGCATTAGCACGTGTAAACTCCTCGATGCGGACAATACCGGAGATGCCCATATTCTGGGTGATCTCTACAGCATTCGTATTCCAGGGAGTCGCCATGGCAGCACGCGGGCCGATGAACGGTCCGGTGATGCTTGCCTGCGGAATTTGCCGGGTGCCTCCGAACAACCAGTTGAGTTTGGAAATATCTTCGTCAGAAAGGTTCTTGTCCGCCTGCAGAGCAAAAACGATAGGAGCGTCAGACCCGAAAAAGTAAATCATACTGTTAAAATCAATGTTCCCAATGGAGTGCACAAATTACTTAATAACCCAGGCATAGTAAAATCGAAGCCTGTTATTTTTTGAATAAATCGGTGAAAGATTTTGGCTGTCATGAGGGCGCATCCTGTCGGCCAGGCTATCGCTTCGGCTGCTCTCACCCGGATGCATCCGGGCAAGAGCGATCCTCCGCTCTATCCTTTGCGCAGGGTGAAAGTGCCGGCAGGAAAAGAGCTGCAACAGCACGGACATTTGGACCACAGACTGCCGTATTTGCTGATAAAAGTACGGTTTGGTGCAGCTCTCGAACCACTTTTTCACGGTTGGTGCGGTCACTTCTGATAGCTATCGGATCACCGTTTTTGCAGAGGTCTATCCGTGCTTGCTGCAAGCATTTCTTTAAAACCCACTCCACAACACCTTTCATCACCTGCGCAAGCAGGTGTCTATCACTCCACTGCTAAAAGTAGCTACGCGGATAAAGAAAGAATAGTGCTCCTAATACCGGGTTAATTGGACAAACAGTTTACCGCAAATGTGAGCATTTCCGAAAGTGATCTGAAAACTATCGGCAGTGGTCTGACTAACTGTGGATTACCATTATCACATTCTTCAAATTTTCACATTAATTCACTCCCTCATTAATCTTCCTGATTTTCTGGCTATTGGTTCAATTCGTCTGTTTTTCCCATTTCATCCCTTCTGGCAGCATCAATAAGAAAGGTAAAGCCTGACTATAATCTAAAGTTGCATATTCCAAACCCAATAAACGGATATTCTTATAGTAGGTAGCGTGGGATTGATAATAATATCTTTCACTTTGTATGAACCAGGCTTGACTTCCCAGTTTTTGTGCTAAAAACCATTTTTCCAATAATCTGGCAATACGTCCGTTTCCATCATTCCAGGGATGAATTTTGACAAATAACAGGTGTATCATTGCAGCATAGAAGAATACTTCTTCAATACCCATGTCCTGTTGGCTGAGCAATAATCGTACATCATGGAAGAATTTATCCATTTCCTGACCGATTTCATAAGGGGAAGCCGCTATATATTCTATTTTGCCATCTTGCGTAATAACATACATATTCCCGGTTCTGTATCTTCCTTGCCAGTAGTCTGCTAAGATATGCCTGCTTAATAATTGATGCGCTGCAATCACGTTTGGCTCGTTTAGCGGATGAGTTTGAGCAAAAATATATGCATTGTACAGATCATCAATTTTCCTGATGTAATCCGGCTGGAAATCAATGCCGAATTTTTTGTGCTTAACATAGCTGTCCAGTTCTATCAGTTCACCCTCGATTTTGCTGCTGAATACAGAAGCAACAGATATATAAAAGTTGAAATCGTCAGTGGATATTTCTGCATCCTGCAGGTTATCAAATGCATCTTTCATTCCTTCGAAAACCTGTTGCAGATAATCTGGCAGTAATGTATTTGATATAATTTGTAATGTCTCTTGAGTCATTTTCTTTAGATATCTGATATACTATCTCTTGAAGTATCAGTTTCAATTCCAGATAGATGCGATTAAAGTAAAGATACAAACCTAAAGAGGTTATTAACTAATACGCTTAATTTTCTGGTGATTTAGCTCAGTGAGGCTTCGAGAATCTTAGCCGTTGGTTACATTGAATCATTGAGTTAGCAACCCACAATTTATCAGACGCCTGAATGCCTATGTTCGGTCACGGTTGGTGCGGCCACTTCCGGTAGCTATCGGATTATCGTTTTTGCTGAAGCTTATCAGTGACAGCTTGCTAAAAGTATTTCTTTTAAAGCCCTCTTCAAAACACCTTTCATCACCTGCGCAAGCAGGGGTCTGTCACTTCACTGCTAAAAGTTACCCGCTTGTGTGCGTAAAGAATCCTTCGACAAGCTCAGGGTTTGGATTTTAACTCCCGATACCGATAACTATCTTCCGATACTATCGGAATTTCCACATTAACCCATTTGCTAATTAACCTATTCATTAACTCATCGGCATATTGTCACATCGACCCATATCCTGCATCCTGGTTCTTGACTCTTTCTTCCCAATTAATCATTTTCACATTAGCCCATTACATCTTCCCATACAGCGAACCACCTTTTCCGAAAATCCTTTCGATCGCCTGCTCTACCTTTTCATTCTTGATCAATGGCGGAGCGTGATGCGGTTTTACCCGGGCATCGATGATCAGCGGGCCGTTGCAGCCCCAATGCTTATGACTGGTAAAGCTCTGTACGCCATAGATATCATGTGAAGGATTGGACCGGGTAAAGGTCACCCAGACAAAGTTTTTCAGATCCCGGGCAGTAAAAGCGCTGTCGTCAGAAAGAATGATCAGCGGGATTTCTTTCCAGTGATCCAGACCACTCTGCTCGATCTGCTGCGCCAGGCGGCCGATTTCCTGTTCTGCCTCCTCATAGCTGCTGAAGGCAGGTCCCTGAACGGACAGGATGCCCGGCAGGATAAAATGTGGATTCATCAGCTCTGGAATACCTGTTGTATCCGGTAACCGGTCTGACAGCGAGCGGACCGGTGGACCGGCTGCTGCAATGACCACTTTAGAACCGCTGTTGAGATCCGTGCCGCTGTAGTCCAGAGTATCGATCGTGGTCTTGGTGTGGAAATGCAGGTCACGCTGCCACTGCACCCGTTCCAGGATATGCCGGTAAAATTCCGGGATATCGTGTGTATGCAGATCAGGATTATCTTCTTTTGCTGCGATGAACAGCCATTTGGCGAGAGATAATTGCCCTGTTCCCAGGATATGATTGGCAATCGTCAGGATCTCCTGCGGTTGCTTCCGCTCATAATATGGCGTATATCTTTCAGAGCCGATCGCCAGTAAAAGAGGGTGCACTCCGGCCGCATCAACGGCATGTACCTCGTGCACGCCCGGAATCTCTTTCTGTATGGCAGACCCGGTCAGCTCGTGGATCATATCGCCGAAGCTGGTGTCTTCCTGCGGCGGCCTGCCGACAACCGTAAACGGCCAGATTGCGTTCTTTTTCGCATATACTTTTTGTACCCGCATCACCGGAAACTCATGTTTCAGGCTGTAATAGCCCAGGTGGTCACCGAAAGGCCCTTCCGGCTTGTTTTCTCCTGGATATACTTCCCCGGTGATCACGAAGTCGGCATCTGCAGATATAAAGTGATGATGTGGATCGTAAAAATACCGGAAACGCCTGTTGCCCAGCGCACCGGCAAAGGTCAGCTCGGAAAGTCCTTCCGGTAGCGGCATGACGGCGGAAAAGGTATGGGAAGGCGGTCCGCCGACAATGATGCTCACTTTCATCGGCTGACCCAGCGCATTATATTTGGTCTGATGTACGCCGATACCCCGATGGAGCTGGTAGTGAAGTCCGGCTTCCTGATCCTGGATATACTCATTACCCGACATTTGTATCCGGTACATACCGATATTGGCTTTCATCGGGCCTGGCTGGTCAGGATCTTCAGTATACACAATAGGTAAGGTCACGAATGCGCCGCCATCCATCGGCCACGAATGTATCTGCGGGATATCCTGGATCCTGATCTCATCGAAATGAGCAGGAGATACCTTTTTGGGTAGAGCTTTGATAGCGAAGAAGGGCAGTCCGATGTACTTCAGGGGATTTTTCAGTACAGCCATGGGATCGCCTTTGACAGCAACGAGTTTCCTGACATTGTCCAGTGAGTCCCTGAACATAAAAGAGGAACGCTCTACAGTCCCAAACAGGTTGCTGACTGCCCTGTACGGCGAACCTTTTACTTTCTCAAAGAGCAGCGCCGGTCCTTTGGCTTCATAAACCCGCAGATGTATGGCTGCCATTTCCAGGTAAGGATCCACCTCTTCTTTAATGCGTACCAGGTGCCCGTGTTTTTCCAGGTCATCTACACAGGCTTGTAAACTTTTATATCCCATAGACTAGCGTACGAAAATACGTCCTTTCTGTCTAAGAATGTTTTTTACAGTGGAAAGTTTACATCCGGCCGGAAAATCCGGTAGGATTGGAAAATGCCTTGCATTCATTGAAAATGATCCTTTACCATGATTTAAGAGTGTGCGGGATTTAATACAGGTTTCAATAACCTATAAAGAAAAAGAGGACAGGTAATGATCGCATCACCTGTCCCTTTCCCATAGTGGCTATGATTGTGTCAGTCTACTTTCTTCATGACCTTCCATTGCTGGTCCAGGAAAATAGCAGCAGGATCGAGGTTAGGATTATTGGTCAGGATATAACTCGATCCGTCACTCCGGCTCCAGGCATGATCATATCCGCCGGATAATTCCACTGTACCCGTCGCATCCTGGTAGTGCTCTACTTCCCGGATGGTTTTGATGAAGCTGTTGTGTATCTTATCGTTGGTACTTTGCTTCATTTCCCAGTTCCGGACTTCCTGGTTCATACTCTGCAGCCGCTGATTGCCGCTCTTGATCGCCGCGTCGGCAATAGCTTTGGTCTGCGCGTCCATCATTCTGATTTTACCGATATGGGCTACCTGTCGCTGCTGCCGGATATCTTTCCAGAATTTATTAACCGTATAGCTCCAGTTCTCATTAGTTCTGATGCTGCCCAGGATCACACTGAGGATATTCAGCGCATTTTCCTTTTCAGCTGAAGGATACCTGTAAACGATGTATTTTTTGACAATGGTAGAGTAGTTGGCTCCATAAGTTCCGTTATATACGTTGGGGATGATATTTTCTGAGTTGGTAACGCCGCACAGGACGAGACCTTCTGACCCGTCGCTCCATTTCAGAAAAGCATTGACCGCAGAGTGCTGGAAGTTAACCTGACTGGCCCCGTAGCTCATGAGCTCTTGCCGCACTTGTTCGTCGCTGGCCTGCAGGTCACCTATAGCTTGTGTATTCTTTTCGATCTTGACCAGCTGAGGGTTACCCGGCAGTTGCGGCAAGATCGCGTTGCGGACAAAGGATTCGGCATCAAAAGGTTGGCCCTGTTTGCAGTAAGCGGCATTGATGTAGGTCTGATAACCTATCTGGTTGAGTTCCGGCGTGGTAGACCACATCCAGTTGTAGATCGGGTAGATATCGAGCGTGATTTTTTTATCCGGTGAACTGGCTTTGAAATACTGGTTGACACCATCACAGGGCTGGCCCGGCATGGTCCAGAGGATTTCTCCCTGTTTTTCCCAGTTTTTAGGAATTAAAATACTGTAAGCCTCTACTGCCGGTGTAAACCCGGTCTGATCCATGACCCGGTAACGCTGGAATTCTGTAAAGTCTTTACCTTCTATATATTGTGAAGCAGCTTTGCCTGAACTTTTATTGCCGGAAGAGGCTGGCTGAGCGCCTGTATTACTTTGTCCGTTGCAACCGGATAGCCATACCAATTGAACGAATCCTGCCAGCAGAAGATGGAGTCGGCTCATATCTTTGGATTTTATTCATGTATAAATTACAATTTTAATCGCAAATATGAGTAGTGTCTGTCTGGCTGGGTGCAACAGGTAACCTGGTAGCAGATGGTTTATTTCTGAGAATACCGTATTTCTGTCACTATAAAAGTGAATGGATATATCTTATTGGAACCGGCTCGTCAGGATCGGCTCCAGGGCTGTATGGGTGGCAGGACTGCCGGCAAGGATACTTTTACCGTGTAGCCAATTGTCTTCGCCGGAAAAATCCGTCACAATACCGCCGGCTTCACGAACCAGCAAAGCTCCGGCTGCCACATCCCAGGGAGCCAGGCCGTATTCGAAGAAACCATTGAACCTTCCGCAGGCAACATAAGCCAGATCTACCGCAGCAGCACCCATTCTCCGGATGCCGCGGGTTTGTTGCATGAGCGTGCCCAGCGTTTCCAGGTAGACAGTAGTTTTGGTGAAATCGTAATAAGGAAAACCTGTAGCCAGCAGTGAATCCTTTAGCAGCGCTTCTTTTACTTGTATTGGTGAGCCGTTGAGATAAGCGCCTTGTCCTTTGACCGCATGGAAACATTCCTTCCGGTTCACCTCGTATACGATACCTAAAACGATCTCTTCTTCATGCTGCAAGGCAACAGAAATAGCGTAAACGGGTACCTGGTGCAGGAAATTGGTCGTGCCGTCCAGCGGGTCTATGATCCATTGATAGATGCCTTCCTGGTAAGCGGTAGTGGCTTCTTCTGCCAGGAAAGTGCTCCCCGGCAATAGCTGTGAAAGCCCTGCTATCAGGATCTTTTCAGATTGCATATCCACATAGCTGACCAGGCTGTTATGCCCTTTGGTGATGATTTCTGCTTCAGTAACAGTTCCGTGGCTTTCGCGGATAAATGCGGCCGCCTGTTCGCAGATCGCGATCACCTGGTCTGTAAAAGATTTATTCTGGTACATGTTTACCTTTTTTAATATCCTGTCTGCCTTCCAGCACGATAACGAATTCACCTTTCGGTTCCTGTTGTCTGAAATGAGCAAGCACTTCTGCAACCGTGCCTCTCACAACGGATTCGAATTTTTTGCTGATTTCCCTGGCTACGGCTATTTTCCTGTCTTCCGCACCGGCTTCCGTGAGCTGTTCCAGCAGCTTGACAACCCTGTAGGGAGATTCGTAAACAACAACGGTACAATCGTATTCGAGGATCTTGGCGAGCTTTTTCTGCCTGCCTTTCAGGTGGGGTAGAAAGCCTTCAAAGACAAACGTATCTGTCGGCAGTCCGGAGGTGACGAGGGCCGGGACAAAAGCGGTAGCGCCCGGAAGACATTCTACAGGGATATTATTTTCCACACAGGCGCGCACCAGGAGAAAGCCCGGATCAGATATGCCCGGCGTGCCGGCATCTGAAACCAAGGCTATGATAGCGCCGCGCTGCAGTTTATCAATGATATTGCTGACAGCCTTGTGCTCATTGTGCATATGGAAAGCCTGCAGCGGGGTAGAGATAGTGAAATGGCGCAGGAGGTTCCTGGAAGTACGGGTGTCTTCCGCCAGGATCACTTCTGCTTCATTCAGGATCCTGATAGCTCTGTAGGTGATATCTTCGAGATTGCCTATAGGCGTAGGGACTACAATGAGTTTTCCGGACATATTGCGAAGGTAATAAATGCCCGTGGTCATTATTCACTTTTGTCCGGACATGTGGATAGAATGTTGTTGCTGCGACATTCGTTTTTTAAATTATTCTCTATATTTATAAAAAATGTTAATATGGCAAAAATTTACACTTTCTTCGCCATGATGATCGTTGGTTTGCTTGCGACCGCCCAGGCGCAGGTAAATGTATCATCTGTCGGCGAAACGTACTCCCAGGACTTCAATACCCTGGATACGTCGGGTACGGCAAATGTGCTGGCCATTCCCGGGTGGCAGATCAGCGCAGCAAACTACAGTGCCGGTAACGGTTCTGGAAATACCGGTGCGATCTATTCATTCGGATCTAATGGTAGTACGGACAGAGCCTTGGGCGGGCTGGTTTCCGGTAATGTGAACTACCAGCGGATTTATTTTGGTGCGGCCTTTAAAAACAACTCCGGCCAGGAACTGAATGAATTCAACATCACTTATGCAGGTGAGCAGTGGAGAAGAGGTGCAAAGACGCTGAACAGTAATCCTGTCGGAGATACGCTGATCCTCCAGTATAGCCTCAATGCCACCAGTGTGACGGATCAGGCTGCCAGCTGGGTGAGCGTACCGGCATTGAATTTTACCTCACCTTTTATCAGCGGTGCCGATACTGCGGTAAATGGAAACAGCGTAAGATCTGTGATTTCCGGTAAGTTCAACAAGGGCCTTGCTGCCGATGCTACGATTTACATCCGCTGGGCATATGTCAGGAATACCGGTGGAGGTCTGGCAGGAAGCCGGGACGGTCTGGGCGTCGATGATCTGCAGGTGACTTTCGGTTATGATCCGACCTGGGTAGATGAAGGCGGTGAAACCTGTGATTTTGATACAGAAGCCATTCCTGCTTTGTATTTCTCCAACTATTCAGACAGAAGCATTTACCTTGAATTTGAGCCTATTGAGGGTGCTTCCGGGTACATTGTTCTGCTGGATAAGAAAGACCCGGACGATGAAGAATATGCGTACGGATTCCCTGTAGATGGCCAGACCTATACTGTAGGTCAGACGATCAGCAGCTCTCTGGTAGTGGGTATCCTGGAAGGAGATGCCTTCTCTTTCTTCTACGGTGGACTGGAGCCGGATACTTATTATGAGATCTATGTTCAGCCATTCTACAACTGTGAAAATTCTATTTTCTACGGAGAAGGATTTGACGGTGACGGCAATTATACAGGTGAAGCCAAATGTGCTGATATCAACAATTTCCCACAGATCACCTCTTTTGTTCCGACCCCGACTTCTTTCACGATTACCTTTAATCCCGTACCGGAAGCTGATGCCTACCTGATTCTCCTGGATGAGGTGACTGAAGATATCGTTTACGGCGAGCCTGTCGAAGGTCAGCAGTACATCGTAGGACAGTATATCGAAGACAGTAAAGTCGTATATATCGGTGACGAAACTACTGTAACCGTAGACGGACTGGCCCCGGATACAGACTACGGCGTATGGATCTACCCGATGTATGATTGCGAAGCAGTATTGTACGGATTGTACTCAGGTGATTACTTTACAACCCCTGTTGCTACCGGAATTAAAAATAACGTTCAGGCACAATCCCTGACCATTTATCCTAACCCGGTATCCGGAAAAGGAAAGATCGTCAATGTAAAAATGGATGCAGCTGCGGCTAAAGGTGTAGCGGAATTCCAGCTTTTCAATGTGGTAGGAGCAGAGCTGGCCAGCTGGAGAAAACCTCTGGCTTCCAATATGAGCTTTGACCTTCCTGCTCATCTTCCTGCCGGAAGATATACGATCAGAATGAACAACAATGGTACTTTCCAATTGGGTTCTTTTGTAGTAGTGGAGTAATATTTCTCCCGTAAAATTTTCAGGGTATAATTCACTCTGATCAGGAATATCCGGCCGGCCTGCGCAAATGTGCAGGCCGGCCTTTTTATTTGGATCTCCATATAAAGCTACTGCCTGTAAGGCTCATATAAAGCCGCAGATGAACAATTTTTCTCCTGGCCTTTCCCGGAAATAGAGAGCAGCTTTTTCAAGCGATTGCTGTCTGTGTAGAGCCGGTTTCCACGGAACAAAGAAATGACCTTTTGAGTTAGGGATAAAGGGCAGGAGCAACTGGTTCTTCCTGGTCAATTCACTAATGGAAATTATTTCCCGGCAGAGGCTGCTCTCCTGGCCAACGCTAGTTCGCCGGTCTCATCCCGGGTCATAGAGAGGTCTTTTATAACCTTTCTTTTCCTACAGACAAATCTTCCTTATGTTGACTTTTCCTTTGCTCATCTGCTGAATTCAGAGATGTTTTGATTGATCACTTTTCAGGTAACAGGATTTTGCTTAAAATACCTTTTATAGTGAATTTTTTACTTAAAGTAAATTATATTTAATTTTTATAAAAATCTGATTTTAAATTTGATATGATATTTTATCGTTTATATTACTTTAATTAAAATTTACTGAAATATATCTTATCCACAATTCTGTTGTTCTTTCTTAAGAATGAATTGAATGTGGATAACTACTAACTGGTTATGGCCTGATGTTGTCGGACAAAAGTGCTGCTGCTGCTGTCCACAGGAATCATCCGGATTGAATATTTCTGAACCTTACAGTAGTATATGAATGATGTGTTTTCTGTTGCATGTGTGATTTTTCGTGTAGCTTTTATACACTTGTTACAGTGATCCGGCTGGTTGAAATCGCGAGAAGATGGCATCAGGGCGAGGACGATACAGCCCGGTTTTCTGTAGCATAAGGATCAGGTGGTGATAGCATGAAGCAGATGAAATGAGTTACCAGGAAGATCCCCTGGAATATTCTCTTTGCCGGGAATGGATTCAAAATTTTGCTTTTCCGGCCATCTACCGGAGTATATGGCAGTTCGCACAATATACGTTGAAGATCTCTGGGTGTCGGTAACCTTGAATTACGCTGCTGACAACTTTCCTGAGTTAAAAGATTGTCCGACCCGGTGGCCTGGTCCTTTATCTTTCAATGTACATCGTAGCGGAATCTTCCACGTATTTGGCAGGCTGGAAAGTTTCGCTGAAGGTCTTTACAATAAGGCCGAGAGGTTTGTCCAGATCATTGATCTTTATAGTAAATTCTTCAGGAAATTTAGATTGATCGGCATATATCCTGAACAACTCTTCATATCGCTCGATATTGGTGAACATTCGCATAGTGAGCTGTCCGAAGCGGATGCGCAAGGATTGAACCTTGTACATATTGATCTCCACCTGTCCTCTCCATTTGTCTTTAGTCTGCGGATCAGCTTCCATTTTCTGGATGCGGTCATAGTAAGCTCTAAAGCATTTCTTTTTAAAGGCATCCCGGTCAGCTTCGGTAGTGGCAAGAAGGTATTCCCTGATATAGTCATTGGTATCCAGTCCGAAAAACGAAAATTGTTCTTCGAGTAATTGCTGGTTTTCTTCCTGGAGCTGGCTGAGCTCTTTGGTGATCATCTTCCATTCGTGATCGATAATAGATTTCTGATGCTCAAACTGGCTGGCTATATTGAGTATCCTCAGCATATCAGGTGTTTTATCTAACAGATCTTTATCCTTGTTGCTCAGCCGCTGGATAAGCGCACTGATGCCGGTAGAGACTGTCTGCACAAAAGAGCCGATCAGCGGGGCACTGTTGGAAGCATTATTGATGATGTTGATCGAATTGTTGACGAGCTCTACAAAGGGACCTCTTTCTTTCTGCCGGCTGTACCATTTGGAAAATTCTGCATACCAGGAAACATAGCTGTTATATTGCTGAACCTTGCCCACATTTTCCAGCATGGTGAAAAAATCCTGTGACACGACAAAAAGTTTAGCCGGCTTGATGTCTTTCTGGATATTCAATAGCTCAGTGAGCGCGATCAGTCCGTTGTGCTGCAGCTTGGTCTTGGGTGCGCTTTCCAGGATGGAGAGCTTGTTGTCCACCGCTTTCTGAAGTTCTTCCAGGGTGGAGATCTTCTCGTTGGTGCGGTGATTATTGATAGAAGCGAGGTGATCCTTCAAGCGTTTCACCTCTTCTTCATTGACCTTTAGTTTTTCGCGCAGCTCTTTGATCTGGTTGTCGCGTTCCATCCTGATCTCTTCTGACAGTGAAAGAGAGGCAGTGTCTGATTGCACTTGGGCAGGAGAAATGGAATAGATACACAGGGTGATGGAGAATATGATCGCTTTCATGAATAAATCTTTCATTTTGAATATGCTTACCTTTCTAGAATGCTTTTAAGGTTCTTTAAATTTTCTTTGGAGGCGTCGGAAATGATTTTTTTACCTATAAACGATAATATATTAAGCGGATAGGCTTCTTTTCCATAAAATAGAAGAGAGACTTCTGTTTGGTGGTCGGAGAGTGCTCTTACTTCAGTAGCCGCTTTCTGATGTGCCTGAAAAGGTCTGATGAAATGGAGATCCACGACTATGCTGGTATCATTGATAGCGGTAATTTGCTGTATGCCTTCTCCTGCATTATGATCTTCACTGTTCCAGTGGGCTTTTGAGCCAACCGTACCGTCTGTTCCGGTGTATTCAATTTTTATACCGGTGGCCTGCATCATCCATATACTATAATTTTCCTGATTCCTCAGATTACGGACATAATCAAACACTGCATTTTTCGGTTGATGGATCACAATGGATTCCTTTACGATGTATGTCCTGGGGATGATCAATCCCAGTAACAGCGCAATAATGATCAATGCCAGGAGTGTATATAGAATACCTTTTAGAACTTTCATGTTGACAGGTTTCAGGCATAAAATAGCTCATTTCTTTTGTAAGTCGCCATTCTCACCTGTAAGATACTACCGGAAAACTGTAGAGAGAGAATGCTTATGTCTTTACAAGTCAGCATCTTAGTGCGTATTCTGCTATGTGATGTTCAATGTTCTGAGCTTGCCTTTATTGAATTATAAAAACTTGCATCCTTAATATTTTCATAATTAATATAATTGTATGCATTGTTGATTTGACATTTTGTGAACGTCTGATATACATTGCTAGTATCTAAAAACTAATGTTATGACAAATACACAAGATCTGGAAGGAAAATGGAACCAATTAATGGGAAAAGTTAAGCAGAAATATGCTGATCTGGTCGATGATGATCTGAAGTTTGCTGAAGGTAAAATCGAAGAATTATGGGGCAGGCTTCAGGAAAAATTGGGTAAAAGCAAGGAAGAGATCCGTAAAGAAGTCGGTGATTTATAGACAACTGTAATTCATTATTTCATCATTAAAATTCTAAACCTATGTCAAAATTCGTAAAATTCTTTTCCGTATCGGCAATGATCGTAGGCGGTTTAATATTCGTCTCCTGTTCTGAGCATGATCGTGAAAAGGCAGCCAATGAAGCTGAACAAGTGAAACAGGACGTTAAGGTGGAAGTCGATTCCATACAACGCGCCAAAGAAGAATGGGAAGCTTACAAGGCTAATATCAATGCAAAAATTGCGGAGAATAAAGTAAAAATCCAGGAGATCAAAGACAAGATGGCTGGCGACGGACGTCCTATGGATAAACTTCGTCAGGGAAGAATCGATGCCTTGCAGAAAAAAATCAACGATCTGCAGGCTAAGCTCGACAACTGGAACAGCGATTACTCTAAATGGGAAGAGTTCAAAGCTGACGTAGATAAGAGCGTAGAAGATATGGAAAAATCTGTCAAAGATTTTCTGGATAATAAATAACGATAGGATCCGGACAAAGAAAGGGTCACTCCAAAGGGGTGGCTCTTTCTTTATTATTAGTATCCTCTCAGCTTAAGGTCGTGTATGATATGCGCAAAGAACCAGTGAGCCTTGAAATCTTTGATAACGGAGAATTGTGCCAGACCGATCATATCAGCATGCGAAAGACTCGGGAATTTTTCGGTCTGTATGAGTCCTCTGTAATTGCCCCACTTGGAGGATTCGATGGAAACCAGACCGTCATTCTTGCCTTCAATATTGTGCAGGATACCTGCCAGCGACCGCCACATGACACTTGGATATTGCCGGTTGACGTGTGAAGCGTAGCTCTGGTAATAAACACCTTCCACATCCGGTACATCCTTGTTGAAGTTTTCCATAGACAGTTTGGTGAGCTGTACGGCTGCGCGAAGGCTGTCCGGGCGTTGATCTCCGATAATTCTGCCATATATATTGATCAGCCTGGCCAGCACAAAACGGGGTAACGGAACTCTTCCCACCACAATATCGGCAATGCTGCTGCCTCTGTGCGGTGACCCCAGGGTGGTCAGGCTGGCTACCCGATGACCTATTCCCAGCCGGGAGATCATGTACCTGGCTTCGATACCTCCTTTAGAATGTCCAATGATATTGATCTTTTCCTTGCCGCTCTTATCCAGGATGTCCAGCACCCTGTATTTGAGTTTAATGGCATTATCTACATGGCTGTTGAAGGCATCCTGGTAAGCTGTGTAGACTTCACAACCATGAGCTTTAAGAAAATCCGGTGTCTTTCCCCAGTAATTTGTAACACTGTTATGATCCTGGAATCCCAAGCCGCTTACCAGAATGACCGGATAAAGGGTATCACAATAATCTAACTTCTCTGCCGCACTTTCAAATTCTATCGGATGATCCACCTCTGGAAATGTCTTTGGGGCAATTTTAGGACTTGTCAATCAGAAAAGCAAAGTATTGTCATTTTAAAAATGAAATTCTCTGCATTTTAATACAGTCTTAATATTTTTCCTATTGTATGAGTCAAAATAATGTTCTTTATTTGCATCCGTTATGAAATGGTTTTTCTTCTATAGCTATTATTTTAATCTCTAATCTAGGGACTGATATTGCTATAGAATAAAATATAGAAAACTAAGGTCCCGCTTGTCGGGACTTTTTTTTTGAACTAACATGAGCGTGAAAGTAGCTATACAAGGATTCAAGGCGTCATTCCATGAGATTGCGGCCTATACATATTTCGGAAAGAATATACAGACAGTAGAATGTGATTCTTTCCAGGCTTTGTTCATCGCGATGGAGCCAGGAGGAGAAGCGGATTATGCTGTGATGGCCATAGAGAATTCTGTCGCAGGATCGATATTGCCGAACTATGCCAGATTGAGGAATGCAGACCTGGAGATCTTTGGCGAGGTTTATCTGAGGATAGAAATGAATCTCATGGCTTTGCCCGGCGAAACGCTGGAAACGCTCAGGGAAGTACATTCACACCCGATGGCCATCCTGCAATGCCAGCAGTTCTTTAAACAATATCCGCATATCAACCTGGTGGAATCCAAGGATACAGCGCTGAGCGCTATTGAAATCAGCGAACAACGTATTGAACATCGCGGAGCTTTAGGCAGCGCTATTGTAGCGGAATCATTCGGGCTGGAGATCATTGCGCCGGGTATAGAGACCAATAAGCGGAACTTTACGCGGTTCCTGGTGCTGAAAAGAAAAGGTGATCCGCTGCCGGTGGCTTCAGTAGTGCCGGATAAGGCATCTTTATCTTTCAGAGCATTGCACAGACCAGGCAGCTTATCTGCGGCACTGTCAGCCATGGCCATGTTCGGAATGAACCTGACCAAGATCCAGTCGCTGCCGGTACTCGGCGAGGAATGGCAGTATTATATGTATGCCGATCTGGAGTTTGAAGATTACCAGAGCTATCAGGAGATGTTGAAGGTGCTGGGACCCTTAACCAGTGATTTGAAAATTTTAGGAGAATACAAGCAAGGACAAAAATATTTATGATCATCTCACCTGCCAGTAAATTAGATTATATCCAGGAATATTATTTCTCCAGGAAGCTGAGAGAAGTAAGGCAGATGATAGCAGAAGGAAAACCTGTTATCAACCTGGGAATAGGGAACCCGGATCAGGCACCTGCGCCGGAAGTAGTAGCTGCGTTGCAGCATTCAGCAGCACAACCGGGAAATCATGGCTACCAGAGCTATAATGGTATTCCTGCGCTGAGAAAAGCTATGGCTGACTGGTATAAGGAAACTTATGATGTGGAATTGGATCCTGAAAAGGAGGTCCTGCCTTTGCTGGGCTCTAAAGAAGGGGTTACCCATATCCATAATGCCTTTCTTAATCCGGGTGACAAAGTATTGATCCCTAATCCCGGTTATCCTACTTATGAAGCTGCGGCAAGATTGGCTGGCGCTATCCCGGTGACCTATGACCTGGATGAGCAGAGAGGTTGGGCACCTGACTGGAGCTCTGTTTCAGAAGAAGATCTGCAGGCAGCTAAATTAATCTGGGTCAACTATCCGCATATGCCTACAGGTGCTGCTGGTAGTAAGGAGATCTTTGAGGACATGCTGGCAAAGGCCCGTCAGTACCGGCTGCTGATCGTGAATGATAATCCGTACAGCCTGATCTTACCGGAAGGCAGACCGGTTTCGCTGTTGCAGGCTGAGGGAGCCAGGGAGCTGGTGATAGAGCTAAATTCCTTATCAAAATCTCATAATCTTGCAGGAGCCAGGGTCGGAATGGTCCTTGGAGCACCTGAATATATTGATACGATCCTCAAGGTTAAATCAAATGTGGACTCGGGAATGTACCTGCCGGTGCAGGAGGCGGCAGTAGCAGCATTGAAGCTTCCGGCGTCGTGGCATGATGAGCGAAATGCAGTATACGCATCCCGGAGAACATTGGCACAGGCTATTATGGAGGCTATGAATTGCGTTTACCAGGAAGGGCAAGTGGGAATGTTCCTGTGGGCCAGGATCCCGGATAGCTATACAGATGTCGAGCAGTTGACGGAAAAGGTATTACATGAAGCGAATGTTTTCCTGACACCGGGATTTATTTTCGGCAGTAAAGGCGCCCGGTATGTAAGAATCTCTCTGTGCTGTAATAATGCCATGTTGGAAGAAGCATTAAAAAGAATAAAAGCGTTAGCACTGTGAAAGTAGCTATTCTGGGAATGGGACTGATCGGAGGGTCAGCAGCACTGGACCTGAAGGGTCGGGGTTTTGCATCTGAGATCATAGGTGTGGGTCGTTCTGTGGCCAATACCGCTAAGGCGCTGGAATTGGGCCTGGCGGATAGAATGGTATCGAAAGAAGAAGCGCTTAAAGATGCTGATGTGGTCATACTGGCCGTTCCGGTCAATATTCTTGTAGACGAATTGAAATATACCCTGGATCATATCAAACCGGGCGCGGTTGTGACGGATATGGGCTCTACCAAAAGTAAAATGGTGGAAGCTGTTGCAGATTATCCGAACAGAGGGCGTTATGTGGCCAGCCATCCTATGGCAGGTACGGAATTTTCAGGACCTACAGCTGCATTTTCCGGGCTGTTCGACGGGAAAGTTTCGATCATATGTGATAAGGGTGCTTCTGATGTGGATGCGGTAGCTACTGTAGAGCGACTCTATAAAACCTTAGGGATGAAGATCCTTTATATGGATGCCCGATCACATGATCTGCATGCTGCTTATGTCTCTCATGTTTCGCATATTACCAGCTTTGTGCTGGGTGCTACCGTGCTGGAAAAAGAGAAGAGTGAGAAAGCGATCCTGTCCATGGCGGGCGGTGGTTTTGAATCCACTGTCCGGCTGGCGAAAAGTTCACCGGAAATGTGGTCGCAGATCTTTGAGCAGAATGCGGAAAATATCATCGAAGTGCTGGATACCTATATTTCCAAGATGACAGACTTCAGAGATAAGATCAGAGATAAAGATTTTGAGTCCCTGAGAAATTTTATGGCAGAGGCCAACGAGATAAAACGAATTTTAAAATAACCCGAAATAAAACCTGAACATATCATGGGAGAATTAAATATCGCCCCCTTATCATCCTGGGGCTTAGGAACAGAAAGGCCGCTGATCATTTCCGGGCCTTGCAGCGCAGAATCGGAAGAGCAAGTATTGGAAACTGCCCGTCAGCTGGCAGATAAAGGTATAGATGTATTGAGAGCGGGGATCTGGAAACCTCGTACCCGTCCGGGTTCATTTGAAGGTTTGGGCCGTATCGCTTTACCCTGGCTGAAAAAAGCAGGAGAGGAGATCGGAAAACCTATCGCAGTAGAAGTGGCGACCAGGGAACATGTGTTCGATTGTCTTAAAGCAGGCGTGGATATACTCTGGATCGGAGCCCGTACAACCGCTAATCCGTTCTCTGTACAGGAAATTGCAGATGCGTTGGAAGGTGTAGATATACCGGTTATTGTGAAGAACCCGGTTAACCCTGACTTGCAGCTCTGGATTGGTGCATTGGAGCGGATCAACCGTGCAGGTATCACGAGGATCGGAGCGTTACACAGAGGTTTCTCTTCATATGATAAATCCAAATACCGGAATAAGCCGATGTGGGAGTTCCCGATCGAGCTGAAACGTTTGTTCCCGACCTTACCTATCTTCAATGATCCGAGCCACATCTGCGGCAACAGGGAATTGCTGGGTTATGTCGCGCAGAAAGCCTTAGACCTGGATTTTGACGGGTTAATGTTGGAATCTCACAGAGATCCGGACAAAGCATGGAGCGATGCTTCTCAACAGGTGACGCCTGAGCGACTGGGAGAGATCATTAAAGGGCTGGTCATCAGAGATGCCAATCCTAATATTACAGCTAATAAGCTCGAAGAGCTCCGTTCACAGATAGACCGTGTAGATAACTATATTATGGAGATCCTGTCTGAACGCATGGATATTGCCAGGAAGATCGGTGAGTTCAAAAGGGATAATAATGTGACTATCCTCCAGTCCAGCCGTTGGGACGAGATCGTACACGACAGGATACAAAAAGGTACGAAAAAGGAGCTGACAGAGGAATTCATAAAAGAGCTGTTTGAAGCTATCCACCAGGAATCTATTCGCCACCAGACGAAAGTAATGAATAGCTGATCAGGCGGATCATCTTAGCATTAAAGAAAAAGCCAGCGAATCTTCGCTGGCTTTTGTTTTTCGTAGAAAGGAAGACCTTATTTTATCTTTATGACATTTCTTCCGATCGAGCTGATACCGTCTGTCAGTGAAATTCTGTACTGTCCGGAAGGCAGGCTGTAGGCATTGATCCGGTCATAGTGCAGACCTGCCGGTTTCTGGCCGAGCTTTTCCTCATAGATGACTCTTCCGGTCATGTCGATAACCTGCAGTCGGAGGTTTTTGCTTTCAGTAAGATAATACTGGAGACCTACTTCATCTAAGAACGGGTTGGGGTAAGCACCGATAATGGTGCCTACTGTAGGTCGTTCTATAACCGGTGTTGCGGTCTTGTCGCGGATACCTCTTGGTACGTGATCGATGTTCTGGGTCATATTTACGGACGGATTATGACTGCCGTTCAGGAAGTTGTCACCGTCCATAGTGTACATACCCAGCTGGAAATCCATACCTGTGTTGGGTTGATTGACTGTCCATATCGTATAGTAATCACCCTGAGCTTTATCTTTTTTAAGATCCAGTATGATAAAACCCCTGTTGTTGAATCTGTTGTACCGGATATGCGGGTTCAGCGCCCTGATGACGTTGTTGGGAATGGTGAGCGGTATACCCGGCGAAGTAACTGCTGAAGTGACAAATTCTACCCCGGCAGATCCCGACTTGGTCAGGGGATTGTAGCTGTCTTTAGCGAATGGCAGATCATTGGCCCAGAAAGTATGTATATCTCCTGTCAATACGACAACATTGTTGATGTTGTTGTTATTGATGAAATCAAAAAGTCTTTTGCGCTCGAAAGTATAACCGTCCCATTGGTCTGTATTGAGCGTAAGGCCGAATGCCAGCAAAGGAGCGACCATCACTTGTTGTGCGACTACTTTCCACTGGGCAGTTGAGTTCTTCAGACTGGTTTGCAGCCACTCCATTTGTTCTTCACCCAATAATCTTTTGTTAGGGCCATCCGGATCTGTTTCCAGTTCTCTCTCGATGATCCTGGTATCCAGAAAGAAGATCTCGGCAAGATTACCGATTTTGACAGAGCGGTAAATTTTGAACTTATTGTCCGGATCGATCTCTCTGATCGGAACCCACTCGAGGTAGGCCTGCAGTGCAACACTCTTGCGCGTAGACCAGTCGCCCTGCTTGGATGGATTGTGATTCTCAGCCCCGTCTCTCCAGGAGTTGTTGGCAAATTCGTGGTCATCCCAGATATTGTAGAAAGTATATTGCTGATGTATTTTTTGCAGCATGGTATCCAGGTGATACTGCGAGTACCTGGTCCTGTAGTCGGCAAGTGTTACAATATCATTGGTCGGTTCCGGTTTCCGGTTAGGGTTTTTACCGTATTCATTGAGACCATATTCATAAATGTAATCTCCCAGGTGAATGACCGCACTGATATCATTTCTTTCAGTGATCCTGTCATAAACGTTGAAAAAACCGTGCGGATAGCTGGCGCAGGAAACTACTGCTGCGCGAAAGTTTTCGATATCGTTGACAGGAGTGGTTTTGGTTCTTCCTCTTACAGAAAGCCGGCCTTGCGGGTCTTCAAATTCATAAAAATACCAGGTGTCCGCTTCCAGGCCCGTAACATCCACTTTTACGGTGTAATCTCTGGCTGCTGAAGTCAGGAATGTCCCTTCACTGACTATGTTCTGGAAAAATGAGTCTTTTGCAACTCGCCAGATAACTTCTGCCGAAGGCTCTTCAGTAGTGATGCGGGTCCATATAATAACTTTGTCGGATTGTGCATCACCTGAAGCGACTCCATGATAGAATGGAGCCTGCTCCTCATTCAGTGCGATCCGGTTAGGAGCATCAGGTTGCGCCCGGACACTGAATAAGCAGGTGAATAATAATAATGTTGTAAGTAAAAGTCGTCTCATAGGTTGATAGATGAAGTTCTGCAATTCATTATAAAAATACGAGATTGCTTTTGGGAATGCTAAAAATCAACCTTACTTTTTTGACAAAAAATCATTGTTCAGCCCGTTAAATAATAACGCTGAAAATAATAGCACTATAACCTATGTGTTATAATATATGTTGTAATATCTTATTTTGAAGTTAAAGGAAATCTCTTGAAACAGGTTAAGATATTACTTGACCAGAAATACCTGGCGAAGTCTATTTTTCGACGAGCGTACCGATAGCAGTTGTATATAGTGTTTCCCCGCCACTCAGGTAATACATATCTATATTGCTGAAGGTCGCAGTCAGCTTGCCCCCTCTGGAAGTGATCTGTAAGGTATTGTTGGTAGCCGGTGCACTGAGATAAGAAGCAGTAGGATTTTTGGCAGTAATAAGGATCGAGCACTCATCAGCATTGTAATCTTCGATACTTTTTTCAAGAGCGCCAACTATTTTGTAAGTACCGGCGGAAGGTAGAGACTTGAATAAGATGAGTATAGCCTCATTAGCCTTGGTGGCTGCTCCGAACACAGCGGCTGTATCATTTGCTACTACAGCAGCTCCCAGCTTGTTAGCCTCAAAAGACCTGTTGTCAACAGACCAGTGACTGTCGGAGGTAGTATTCTCTTTATCTTTTTTGCAGGAGCTTAAACTAAAAACTGCAGCAATAAGTATCAGGACCGTAAAACCGGATAAGGTTGTTTTGAGTGCTTTCATGACTATCTTTCTTAGCTGCTAAAATAGGTATTCTGTAAAGAAGTATCGTTTTTTTATTCTTTAAATATGATGATAATCTGTTCAACGATTAAAACAAAATCCCTGACTAGTTGCCTAATCAGGGATAATATACTTAATAAAAGTTTGTTTTATTTCTCAGTAATGTTAGCCTCCAGAGATGCTACATCTTTACCATCTAATGTAGAAATCTCAATGCTTGCTATCTTTGCAGTTACTTTGCTGTCTGTTACCGTAATTTGTACTGTATTGCCGGATTTGCCGGTAGATAGGTACAATTTACCTGTAGTTTCAGATCCCGCTGCAGCTGAAACGATAACATCTTTATCACCAAGATCAGATCCTGCCGCTTTTACTGTATATGTTCCGCTTGCAGTTGGTTTCTCTTTAAATTGAATGATCAGGGTTCCTACCGGATCCGGGCTAAGTGCGGATAAGTCACTGCCGGAGAATGACGGGCCGAGGAAAGCATTAGTCTTGTAGAGGGTACTTCCTATTTTCCAGCTATTGGTTTCCAGGTTGGTATTGTTATTATCCTCCTCTTCGTCTTTTTTGCAGGAAGTGAAAGTAAGGGCAAATGTTGCCATCAAAAGAAATGCGATAAGTGACTTTTTCATTTTGTTTAGTTTATGATTTCATGCCAATATAGCAATATTAAATTGTATCATCATGCCTGTTGGATCGTAGTTTTCTTAAAAAACTGATAAAATCATTGGAAATAACCTTAAATAATTACACTTCTGTTTCCAATTTTACATAGTTCATACCGGTAGTATATTGCTGCTCAAATACTTTCAGCAGGGATTCGTATGCGTACATATCGGATACCCAGTCTTTATCGTTGACATCTATAATGACAACCTTCAATCCGGGGGTTTGCTTGAAATATTCGAAATACATCCTTTCTATTTTACCCAGGTAATGCCTGCTGATGTTTTGTTCGTAGGTCCGGCCGCGCTTCAGGATCTGTCGTTTCAGTTGTTCTGTCTCAGCATGAAGGTAGAAGATGACATCTGGTTTAGGCAGCTTCTTTTTGATCAGCTCGAAGAAAGTTGAGTAAAGCTTGTAATCCCCGGAGCTCAGGTTGATCTTGGAGAAAAGGAGCGATTTGGCCAGCATATAATCCGCTATGATGAAGTTGGTGAAGATGTTCGGCTCGCTCAGTATGGAGTTCAGTTGTTTGTACCTGTCCAGCAGGAAGGACATTTCCAGCTGTAAAGCATATTTTTCAGGATTGGCGTAAAACCTGGGAAGAAATGGATTTTCATCGAATTCCTCCAGGATCAGCCTGCCGTTGTGTACTTCTGACAGCAGCTGCGCCAGCGTGGTTTTCCCCGCACCTATATTTCCTTCTATCGCGATATACTTATAATACATCTTTATGCTTTATCGAGGATGTGGATCTTTGTATCGTCATTACATTGCCGGATCAGTTCTGATAAGGTATTTTTGCTGACCGGATCAGTCAGGTCGCCGGCTATTTCTCTGACAGGAACCAAAACGAATTTACGTAAAGGTAGTCGCGGATGGGGAATAATTAATTCCGCTGTTTCTATTATCCAGTCGTTGAAATAAATGATATCGATATCGATTTCCCGGGGAGCATAATCACCTTTGGTGTTCCTGCCCATAGCGTGTTCTATTTGCTGCAGTTTTTTTAATAATCCGAAAGGATAGCGTGTTGTCTGTATAGCGATCGCCTGGTTGAGATAATTCGGATGATCGGTGACGCCCCACGGTTCGGTTTCATAGATCGCTGATGTTTTTATAATATCAATCCCGCTTTCTTCTATCTTTTTTCTGGCAGTGGAAAGATGTCGCTGTCTGTCGCCTAAATTGCTTCCGAGAACCAGGTATGCTATATTCAAAGTGTCTGTTCAATTTGACAGTAAAAGAAATGAACTTATCTGGTATTTTTAAATTTTGGAACACGGGGCACATTAATTTCATTTAAAACTTTTGGAACTAAGTTGTAACGATAGTGTATAAATGGATACTTATAAATAGTTTTGAATAATTAAGTAAAGTCAATTAAATATGAAAAGCTTTCTCAAGCTGGTATTAGCAACAATGGTCGGTATAGTCTTATCGTTCTTTTTGTTATTCTCAATTTTTGCAGGGATGGGCAGCGGCTCCTCTGCGCCGAAGGTTTCTTCCAACAGCGTATTAAAGCTCAGTTTATCCGGTGAATTGCCGGATCTCTCCAATGATGATCCGTTCAGCCGGATCGATCCGCTCTCGGGAAGTTTTGACACGGATCCTATAGTGGGTTTGAATGAGCTCAAGGAAGTGCTGCGGCATGCTGCTAAAGATGATAAGATCAAAGCGATCTTGCTGAATACGGATAACCTTTATGCAATGCCTGCCAACATGCACGAGCTGAGAAGGGCGCTGCTGAAGTTTAAAGAATCCGGCAAGCTGGTATATGCATACAGTAACGGATTGTCGGAGCAAAGCATCCTGCTGAATGCTGTGGCGGACAAGTCTTACCTGAATCCGCTGGCATACGTGGATTTCAATGGTATTTCGTCTGAAATCACTTATTTCACCGGGTTGCTGGAAAAGCTGAAAATCAGGCCGATGATCTTCTACGCAGGTGAGTTTAAAAGTGCGACGGAACCGTTCCGGCTGAAATCGATGAGTGATGAGAACAGGCTGCAGGTGGAAGCTTACCTGGATGGTATTTACAGAAACTATCTTAAGGAGGTGTCTGCTTCCAGGAAAGTGCCCGTAGATAGCCTGAAACAGCTGGCCAATAATCTTTCGGTATTCTTCGCAGAAGATGCGGTGAAATATGGTCTCGTAGATGCGCTCAAATATGAAGATGAAGTAGAAGCCGAGCTGAAAGCCAAGTTTGGTTATGAGGAGGATGCCAGGCTGAATGTGGTAGGCTATAAGGATTATAAAGCTACAGTGAAACCTGAGTCTGAAGGAAAGAGTAAAAACAAGATCGCTGTGATTTATGCAGAAGGGGATATTCTGGACGGATCCGGAAGTACAGGCAATATTTACGGAGAGACCTACGCTAAGATGATCCGGAAAGTCAGAAATGATAAAGATGTGAAGGCTATTGTTCTTCGTGTCAATTCTCCGGGCGGCAGCGCGTTTGCGTCGGAACAGATCCTCAGGGAGCTTCAGCTGGCACAGAAAAAGATACCTGTAGTAGTGTCTATGGGTAACCTGGCTGCTTCCGGAGGATATTATATCTCATCCTCAGCAAATAAAATTGTTGCGGAACCTACCACTATTACAGGATCTATTGGTGTCTTTGGTATGATGTTCAACGTAGAAGAGGCATTGAATTCTAATCTCGGGTTGACTTTTGACCGGGTAAAAACTGCTCAGTATGCAGATTTTGGCTCTGCTACTCGTCCATGGGATGATAAGGAAAAGGAATTGGTAACGGCCAGTGTAAAGCGGGTATACCATATCTTTCTCAAGCATGTGTCTGAGGGCAGGAAGATGAGCATAGAAGAAGTGGACAAGATCGCCCGCGGAAGAGTGTGGGTTGGTGAAGACGCTCATAAGCTCGGCCTAGTAGATACCCTGGGTTCATTGAATACAGCTATCGCGGAAGCTAAAAAGCTGGCAGATATCGAAACTTACGCTTTGGTCTCTTATCCGGAAGCCAAATCTGCAATAGATATTATCCTGGATAAGATCAGTGGCAAAAAAGATGATGAAGTGGATAATGCCATGACAAAGGTCTTCGGTGAGGATTATCAATATATCAGGCAGGTAATGGAAATGAAAAATAAAACCGGTATCCAGGCCCGGATACCTTATATTATCACTTTCAGATAGCATATCAGAAAGAAAGGCATAAGGCGCTGTCATCTCCGGGTGACAGCGCTTTTTGTTTATGGAGAGGATATGTTATTGGTATACAATTAAAGTAAGCCGATCTAAGGTTATTCTTTATGTTTCTTAATCAAGATTGACTGATTCTTAATCTCCCTTGACTTCTTCATAGTTTAAAAATTGAGAAAACATTAAGGCATGAAGGACCATTAAGGCTTACAGATTCATGTTTCTTAATCTTCATGGTTAAGATAAAAGAGAAACATTTAGGTATTAAGGTTAGTATTGCTTAATGTATTAATTTCTTTAAGGTTAAAATAAAATTCAGGCATTATTCTGAGAAAATGATCCATTTAAAGATTATCAGGCAGAAACCTATAACCTTTTGCGGACGTACATAATACTAATTTAACAAAGCTGAGATGGCTTTGAAATTGTAAACAACTTAAAAACGTTCAACCATGGAATTATTAGGAACCTTAATTATCGGAGCATTGGCAGGCTGGTTAGGAGGTGTTATCTATAAAGGTAGCGGATTAGGCCTGATCGGTAATATTGTAATTGGTATTCTCGGCAGTTTTGTAGGATACTGGCTCTTTGGTTTAGTTGGAATTTCTTTAGGTACCGGTTGGTTGGGAGCTATCCTTACCGGCGCAATAGGTGCTATTGTAATCCTCTTTTTGTTGAATCTGATCTTCATAAGGAGGTGATTTGTAATATATTTTTATTTGTAAATTATTGAGAGTCGACACATATGAGCATGATTCATCCGTGTCGGCTCTTGTCATTTATAATGCTTTTAGATCTATTGAATAGTAGTAAACATATTTATATTCAATTACTTAGTGTTTTATGTCCTTTATTATAAGAATGGTCTTATTTAATATTTTATCCCTGTGCAGCGTCATTAATATTTGTCTATTAAATAATTTATATTTACTGAAATATTTTAAATATTGTTCAAAACAAATAAATAGTTAATTAATCATTAGAAATAAAGAATAAATTTCTTCTAAAGGAGATAAATTCATAATTTTTCGGAAAACAGATTGACATGGTACAATATCCGTTGATAGATGGCATACTTGATGAAGTATTTGTGAGAGAAAGACAGGCACGTCCAATATATCAGAAGATCCTGGACCGGTTCAATATTTTTAATGATTCCGATGTCCGGAAATTATCGGACTATGCCAAGGTTTCGTTTTTTAACCAGGGAATTACTTTTAATGTATATTCTGAAAAAGATAAAGGGGTTGAACGGATTTTTCCGTTTGATATTTTTCCACGCATCATACCGGGAAGTGAATGGGAGAAGATAGAATATGGTCTGTTGCAGCGTAATACTGCCATCAATCACTTTATATGGGACCTCTACCATGAGAAGAAGATCCTGAGAGAAGGTGTTGTGCCATCAGAGCTGGTCTTTACGTCCAGGTATTACGATAAATATATGCTGGACTTTGACCCGGTAGGTAAAATATACACTCATGTAGTGGGAACGGACCTGATCAAGCACTCTGATGGCGAATATTATGTGCTGGAAGATAATCTGCGCTGCCCTTCCGGTGTGAGCTATGTAATATCCAACAGGGAAGCCATGAAGCGCCTGTTCAGTGATTTATTCTTTGAGTATCATATCAAAACGGTTACCGATTACACGCAGCAATTGCTGGAGACTATACATTCTGTCGCTCCGTATAATATCAGCCAGCCTAACTGTGTAGTGTTGACTCCGGGCAGCTTTAACTCAGCCTACTTTGAACATACTTTCCTGGCGCAGAGCATGGGTATTCCACTGGTAGAAGGACGCGATCTTTTTGTAGAGAACAGGCAGGTGTTCATGAAGACCGTACTGGGGCCCAAAAAGGTGGATGTGATTTACAGAAGGGTAGATGATGAGTTCATAGATCCTTTTGCCTATCGTCCGGACAGCTTGCTGGGAATTCCGGGACTTATGTCAGCGTACAGATCGGGGAGTGTCACCATTCTCAATTCGCCGGGCGCAGGGGTGGCAGATGACAAAGCGATATATGCCTACATCCCGGATATCATCAGGTATTATCTCAATGAAGAACCTATTCTGAAAAATGTAATGACCTATCGCTGTGAGAAAGATGACGAGTTCAGGTATGTACTGGATAATATGAACAATCTTGTGATCAAGCCGGTGGATGAATCCGGAGGATATGGATTGTTTATAGGAAATAAAGCCAGCCGGAAAGAAACAGAAGAGTGCAGGGCCAGGATCAGGGCTAACAGGAGAAAATATATCGCCCAGCCGATCATGTCGCTGTCTATGCACAGCACTTTTATTGACCATGAAAACTGCTTTGAGCCCCGCCATATTGATTTAAGGACTTTCAGCCTGATGGGTAAAGACCGCTTCTTTGCGCTCAAAGGAGGCCTTACAAGGGTCGCGCTCAGGAAAGGCAGCCTTGTTGTGAATTCTTCGCAGGGAGGAGGCTCAAAAGATACCTGGGTAATTGATGACCTGATCAACTAATTTATTTATATGCTTTCAAGACTCGCCAATAACCTGTTCTGGATGGGGCGATACCTCGAGCGCGCTGAATACCTTGCCAGATATGCGCAGGTACATTATTATTCCGCGCTGGATGCCCCGTTCATACTGCCTAAAGAAGATGTACATGCTTCCGTACTGAAGTTTCCGGGTCTTTATGATTCGTTTACAGATATATATGAAGGTTTTTTTGATAAAGATGTATTGTATTATCTGTTCCTTGATCCCTACAATCAAAACTCTGTCAAGCACAGTATCCAGCTCACAAGAGAAAATGCCAGGAGCTCAAGAGATCTTTTACTGACCGAATTATGGGAAGCCATTAATATCCTGTATCACCAGATCAACAATACCAACCAGCTGGATATAGAATCCTTTGATGATGTTGCCAAGAATGTCCGTTCCAGCATTTCTATCATCAACGGTTATATTGATAATACGCTAATCCATAATGATGTCTGGGCTATTCTGAAATTCGGTCAGCATATAGAAAGAAGTTACCAGGTGGCCCGGTTGCTGGCCGTCAAATGGGAAGAGATCGTGAGAGGACGGGAGCGCAATGCCAACCAGGCTTATGAGACCTATTTGTGCATTACCATGCTCCGGAGCGCGGAGGCTTTCGATATGAGCCGGATACATTTCAACAAGATCCCGGATGCGAATCAGGCGATCCTGTTTCTGCTGTCCAATCACCTGTTGCCCAGATCCGTTTCGTACAATATTCAGAAATTGGGTGAGAATATTGCCATCCTGAACCTGATGGAAACCCCGGTATTCAACGATCTGAGGTTCAAGATTTCCAGGCTGAACAGTCAGCTGCATTACCTGGTGTATGAGGATATCGGCGGCGACATCCGCAGTTACCTGAACAACCTGATGCGGCATATTAATGACCTGGCCTACATTTTTAATAAAGAATACCTCTCCTGACCATGATCGAATACACTATATCCTACGTTGCACATAATACTTATGCAGAGCCGGTTCACGAAGCTATGTTTGAATTGAATATCCTGCCTTGTACAGACCAAATACAGGTCTTAACAGGTTATTCTGTCAGGAACTCCATCAATACTGGTTTTACTGTTACGCAAAACCTGTTCGGATTCAATGTATTGCAGTTCAGAACCAGACAGAGTTTCAGCGATTTGTATATATACCTGACGGCTGAGGTCAGGAAAAGACCGGTTATCCCTGTTAGCTCCCTGAGATCTACTGTTGTCCTGGAAGATATCCGGAGCAACAGTTTTTATATCGATAACCAGTTGTTTCTGAGACCTACACCTTTGACCGACATCAATGAAAGTAACCGGGATAAGATCCTGAAAATGGATAACCGTACACCTGTCATTCTGTTCTTATCAACGTTGAACCTGTATGTGCATCAGTATATTAAGTACTCCAAAGGAAGCACGACAGTACATACTACTGCCAATGAGATCCTGTTGAGTCCCAAGGGGGTGTGCCAGGATTATGCCCATCTCTTTATAGGGATATGCCGCTACAACGGTATCCCGGCCCGGTACGTATCGGGATATATTTTTCCGAGTGATGAGATGCTGGGCACGCTGCAGATGCATGCCTGGGTAGAAGTATTAGTGCCGGATATAGGCTGGATAGGATTGGATCCGACCAATAACGTCTTTGTCAATGATTATTTTATTAAGGTCAGTCATGGTACGGATTACAATGACTGCAGTCCGTTGAGAGGTATTCTGAATACATTCGGAGAAAATACGACCGAACATGATGTCACTGTAATGTTGCAATCTCAAAGCCAACAACAGCAATAATTATTAATTTGCATTAAGAATCAGTTTGCTCATATTATATTAAGAATCAGATGACATATTGTGTAGGTATGAGGTTGAATGCTGGTCTTGTCGCTATCGCGGATACCAGGATCACCTCCGGAAATGAGACCACCACCGCCAAAAAGATATTTCTCAACGTAGGAGAGGACCATGCTTTGTTCCTGATGACCAGCGGTTTGCGTTCGGTCCGGGATAAGGCGCTCACTTATTTTAAAGAAGTGCTTCACGATGAAGGGCATCACTTCGATAAGATGTACAAAGCCGTTAATGCTTTTGGTGCACAGTTGCGGAAGGTTTCCAGGGAGGATAGAGAGTCGCTGGAAGAATCCGGTCTCGCTTTTAACCTGCATACGATTGTAGGAGGACAATTAAGAGAAGATGCGGAACCGCAGTTATTCCTCCTGTACCCGGAGGGCAACTGGATAGAAATAGGTCCCGGAACACCTTTTGTCATTATCGGGAATTCAGGCTATGGAAAGCCGATCCTAAACAGGACGATCCGTTATGATACGCCGATCAGCACGGCGCTGAAGGCCGGTTTTTTATCTTTTGATTCTACCCGGGTGAGTGCCAATGATGTAGGTTTCCCGATTGATGTGGTGATTTACCAGAGAGATAGTTTCCAATTGGTGGAGAAGCGATATAACGAAGAAGATCTGAAAGAGGTGTCCAGCCAATGGGGGGCTTACCTGAGTGAAGCGCTCGACAGGATCCCGGGCGAATGGATGGAAGAAGTGCTGATCAAGGCAGAAGAGTGTACTAAGGTGTTATAGTATCTAAGTTAGCATAATCGAGTAAAGTTGTTCTGATCAGGAACAATTCGTTTATCTATTGTAAGATCATAACATAATGGTTTATATTTTTTATAAACTCTTTTTAAGATTGTAAAATTCTTTTTAACAGGATAATTCATTTATAATGTTAGAGTTTAAAATATATTATGTGTATAATATATTGTTGTGTATGTGATTATTTTTGATTTTATTTTTAAAGTTTAATATATAATCTCTGATAATTTTGTTCTTAATATATTATTTGTTACTTATGTATTTAAAAGTATTTATATGGTAAAGGCATATGTTTGGTATTTGAAGTTTGTTCTTTTCTGCTTACTGTATACATGTTTTTTTTCTTCTGTTTTTGGAGTGAGTTGTAATGATCCTGGTTTGACCCTTAGGCAGAAAGATTCTTGCCAGTTAATTAATCTGCGAACCGCAACAAATGGAGATTCCTGGATCAATCAGTGGGATGTCAATACCCCGATAGATACCTGGTATGGCTTAACATTTACAGGGAGTGATGATAACTTACAGGTATCACGTATAGAATTAATGAATAATAATCTTACAGGTACTCTTCCTTCGGATTTATCATTAGTACATTTATCATGGTTACTATTAGGGGGAAATGCAATTACAGGTACTGTTCCTCTCTTTACCGGACTACCTAACTTAAGTGCGCTTTATCTTCATAATAATGATCTTTCAGGAACAGTTCCTAACTTTTCAAAACTCTATTTAGAGCAGATTGTTTTATCAAATAATCCTCAGATAACCGGTACACTTCCTGATTTTAATAATTTGCCCTGGCTTAGAGTATTGCGTATTGAAAAGACAAATCTGACAGGAAGTTTGCCACTTTTCGAATATAATAATGATCTCGAGGAGATTATTCTATATTCCAATAAGTTGGAAGGTATTATTCCTGATTATGATAATCCAAAGCTAGAGCTCTTGTGGTTATCAGATAATGATCTTAGCGGATCGATTCCTGACTTTGATTTACCTAAATTGAGGTGGATGCGTATAAATAATAATGATCTCAGTGGCAATATACCCAATTTCTCAACACCAGATTTAGAAATAATGGACTTATCTCGTAATGCTCTTAGTGGTTCTATACCAGATTTTGATATGCCGGAATTGGTAGATATGAATCTGTCAAATAATCAGCTTTCCGGAAATATACCAGACTTTGATCTGCCATCATTAAAATCTCTTGCGTTGTCATACAACCAGCTAAATGGTAGCATTCCTGATTTTGATTTGCCCAACCTGACATCTCTGTACCTTGTATCGAATCAACTGACAGGTACTATACCTGATTTTGACTTGCCATTACTCTATACAATGAACCTTCATCAGAATAAACTGACTGGTACCATTCCTGATTTTAATCTGCCTTCCTTACATACCCTGAAAGTTTCAAATAATGATCTGAAGGGACCTATACCGAATTTTGATCTGCCCAAATTAGTTGATTTGGATATGTCTGGTAACGAATTTAGAACACCTTTGACCAATTTCAATAATATGCCCAAACTACAAGAATTGCGCATAACTGAAACGTATTTATGCGGTGAATTACCTGCTGCAATGATATTACCGGAACTGAGGCTATTGCACATATACGAGAATAACTTTTCCGGAAATATTCCGGAAACATTTATAGAAGGTATGCCTAAGCTGGGTAGCATTATTGGATTTGAGTTAGGAAGAGTTAGTGGACCTATACCTGATTTTGTTTCTGAATCATTGAGTGGTTTAAATCTGTTTTCAAATTATCTGACAGGCCCTTTACCTTCTTTTTCAGGAGCACCTAATCTTCGTGAGATTTGGTTAATGGATAATTTATTATCCGGACCTGTACCAGCATATTCAGATCGCCTGGGAAGTGTTCCGACTACTTTTTCTCTTCATTTATATGGCAATAATTTTAGCTTCTCGGACTTATCATCCGGTCCTTATAATGATAATGAAGTAGACTTTGAGTATAATTCCCAGGTTATACCGCTGACATATAATGCTGTAAACAATACATTATTGGCCAATGCCGGTTTTGTAACCAGTCCGTCAGAAAATACATATTCCTGGAAAAAAGACTGTAATGGAGTGATTACTGAATTGAACAATAATAGTGCTGAATTAACATTACCATCAGTTCCCGATGGCTGTAAATACTACTGTCAGATCAGCAATTCCGTATTGACCCAGAGTGATCCTGATAAAATACTGAATACGTATAGTTTTGTACATGGATCATTAGAAGAATCATTGTGCAAATATGATGCTGAACCTTTAGAATGTTCCGGCTGGTCCATTGACAAAATACAGCACAGAATTAAGTATACAGGGGAAGAGTCTTTTTTGAAAGGGGCAAGCTATGTTGAGTTCAGTCATCCTGAGGAATTAATTCAGGGCGGGAGATTTGTTCCTGATCCTTTATCATCTCTAAATCCTGTGAATTTTGGAACTTCAACAAATCCCGGAATCAGCAAAGTTATCGTACCTGATATGTCAGCATTGGAATCTGCAATGGAAGACAATGAAGTCGCATTAGGAAATGCAGAGTTTGATGTCATTAATGATTTTGATCTTTCAAGCCAGTTGACTATTGGCTCGGTAGAATGGGTCAATGATTGTAGTGGATGCGAGGAGCTGATTGCAGATTTCTTATATGTATACCCGGAAGAATGTGGTGATTATAGCTATGATGAAAATACAAGGACCGTTACTATTCCATTTGTTTATGCTGATTATGAATTGAATACCGTTGCTCCATCAGTGAAATTCTTTTTCAGGGATGACATACATACAGGTGATTTTGTAGAAGTACTATCATCAAATGTAGTGCATAGCAGCGGTCGCTTCTTGGTTACTTTTGTATTGCCCCCAGGCGCTATCGACCAGTACAGTTTTAATTATAAAGTAGAAGGGGTGAGTAATTCGGGCAGAAGATTTATGAGAACATCTATCTTTTCTCTGCCATCGCCATTGGATCTAGGATCGTCTATGTATTTAGGTTCAGGTGAACATACATTTAATGTAGTTGAGAAACTCAGAAATCCAACCTGTGAGACATATTGGAATGTCAGATGTAATAAATATCCTTCAGAGTCATACCCTGTTCTTTTGCATATAAATGATATTTTGGTATTTAATGGAAATCTTCCGTACAATGAGAATATTTATCAACCTTTTACGGATCTGAAAGGATATTTTACTATAGACGAGCTGCCATCTTGTTATACACTAAGATCTAAGATCACCGGATCAGATATCAATGATATGGAAATGGAAATGGATTATAAAGTAATGTGTAAGAGAAGATAATGTTTTGTTAGCCGTTATTATTTGAGAATTACCTTATATGGAATAAAAGAAGGCTTCCTGTGATAAATGCAGGTTCATTTTATTGCTAATTTAGCTTTTATGAAGTTCCTGGTTATCAGGCTGAGCTCTATCGGTGATGTGGTGCTGACCAGCCTGGCTGTGCGGTGCCTGAGAAAAGCATATCCGGATGCGGGGATCGATTATTTGACCAAACAGCAATATGCACAAATTCCAGAAAGTAATCCTGACGTTGACCGGGTGCTGATCTTGGGAGAAAATTTATGGAACACTTCCCGGGAGATTTCCGGAAATGATTATGATTATGTAATAGACTTTCATGCGAACCTTCGTAGCCGGCTGCTGATACAATTGCTGCCGGAAAGGATGAAGGTATTGAGATATGACAAGAGGGCGCTCCGACGGACATTGAGCGTCTGGCTGAGAAAAGATCTTTACGGAGGGCATCATATTGCCGAGCAGTTCCTGGCTGCTTTGGCCCCGTTGAATGTAGCTAATGACGGAGGTGGATTGAGTTATTATATTCAGCCGCAGGATGAGGTCAGCAAGTCAACCTTACCTTTTACCCATAAAGCGGGATTTGGGGTTTTGGCGATCGGGGCCACTCATTTTACGAAGAAGTTACCAGATGATCAATGGGAGGATATTTGCAGGCAACTCCGTATTCCGCTGATCGTTATAGGCGGTCCGGACGAGACTGTCCTGGGAGAACGGCTCCGTCAGCTGGATGATCTGAAGATCCTGAATAAATGTGGTGTATACACGCTCGGACAGTCTGCCAGTGTGATCCGGCAGTCCGCCTTTGTGATCACGCACGATACGGGAATGATGCATATTGCTGCAGCATTGAAAAAGCGGACGGTGTCTGTCTGGGGCGGGACCGTGCCCTGGCTGGGATTCAGTCCTTATGCCTTGCCGGCACCGTTGCAGCAGATCATAGAGATGGAGACACTTGCCTGCAGACCGTGTTCCAAATACGGCCGGTCTTCTTGCCCGGAAGAGCATTTCAATTGTATGAAGGGCATAGATACTGAGCGGATTATAGCTGCAACAGGTATCCGGGATACAGAGTCAAAGTTATTAACATTGGAATAACTTTAAATTTGTAGGTACTACTTTTTTATACTGGAAAATTCATACCTTTGCGTAGAAATTAACTGGACGAATTAATTAGACGAAAATGCTAACAGCAGACAAGAAGAAAGAAATTTTCAAAGAATTTGGCGGATCTGAGACCAATACCGGTTCTGTAGAATCACAAGTCGCTTTGATCACTAACCGTATCAATCATATCTCTGATCACCTGAAAGAGCACAGAAAAGATTTCTCATCTACCCGTTCACTCTACAAACTGGTAGGCCAGCGTAAAAAGTTGCTGAAATATCTTTCCAATACCGATATTCAGCGCTATAGAGCAATCATAGAGAAACTCAATTTACGTAAGTAATATGGGTTGAAGAATAAAAAGCGAGGGCCTTTCAGGCGCCTCGCTTTTTTCTATTATTAAAATTTAAGTTTTCATAGATGCATTTCAACATCTTTACAAAGACATTCGATATCGGTAACGGTCAGAATGTTACAATAGAAACCGGTAAGTTAGCCCGCCAGGCAGACGGTGCCGTGATGGTTAAATGTGGCAACACCATGGTGCTTGCTACTGTTGTCTCTGCAAAAGAAGCCAAACCCGGACAGGATTTTTTCCCGTTGTCCGTTGATTACCAGGAAAAATTTGCGGCAAGCGGCCGTATCCCGGGATCATTCCAGAGGAGAGAAACAAGATTGACAGATCCTGAGATATTGGTGAGCCGGCTGGTCGACAGAGCGATCCGGCCGCTGTTCCCTGAAGGATACCTGAATGAGACCCAGATATTGATCTCTGTGGTTTCCCAGGATGCGGAAATTCCTGGTGAAACGCTCGCCGGGCTTGCAGCTTCTGCAGCGCTGAGCGTTTCAGATATACCTTTCCTGGAACCGATCTCTGAAGTAAGAGTTTGCAAGATAGAAGGACAGTATGTGGTCAACCCGCTGGCTTCTCTGGCTTCTAAAGCTACGCTGGATATCATACTCGGTGCTACTGAACAGAACATCCTGATGGTGGAAGGTGAAGCGCACGAGTGCCAGGAAGAAGAACTGATCGAAGCGATCCAGTTCGGACATGAAGCTGTTAAAGTACATTGCCGTATCCAGCGGGAGCTGGCAGCTGAAATAGGCGTGGTGAAGAGAGAATATACTCCTGCTGATGAACAGGTTGCACTGATCGATCGGGTGACCAATGCATGCGAGGCCGGGATTTATGAAGTAGCTAAGAGTAAATTAGGCAAACAGGACAGGAAGAGCGGTCTTAAAGCAGTTAAGAATGCTTTCCTGGAGAGTATCCCTGAAGAAGAAAAAGAAACTTTTGATTATAAAGCGTTTGACGAAGTCTACTCTACACTGGAGTGGAAGACGATCCGCAAAATGGTGCTGAAGGACAGAGTACGGCTGGATGGCAGACAACTGGATGAGATCCGTCCGTTGGCGATGGAGGTAGATTACCTGCCTTCTCCACACGGTTCAGCGCTCTTTACGAGAGGTGAAACACAGTCTCTGACAACCGTAACGCTGGGCTCCAAGCAGGATGAGCAGCTGGTAGATAAAGCGGCAGGCGTTGAATACAAAAAGTTCCTTCTGCACTATAACTTCCCGCCGTTCAGTACGGGTGAAGTGAAGCCGCAAAGAGGTCCTTCCCGCAGGGAAGTCGGTCATGCTAATCTTGCACTGAGATCTCTTAAAAATATGTTGCCTAAGGACGATGAGAATCCTTATACGATCAGGGTGGTTTCCGATATCCTGGAGTCTAACGGATCTTCTTCCATGGCTACAGTTTGTGCAGGTTCCCTGGCCTTGATGGATACAGGTATCCAGGTTAAGAAGCACGTTTCAGGTATCGCTATGGGTATGATCTCTGACGGTAACGATTATGCTATTCTTTCCGATATCCTGGGGGATGAAGATCACCTGGGTGATATGGACTTCAAAGTGACCGGTACCAAAGACGGTATCACAGGCTGCCAGATGGATATCAAGGTAGACGGTCTTTCAATGACCGTGCTCCGTGAAGCATTAGAACAGGCCAAGAGAGGTCGTTTACATATCCTGAAGCATATGGAGGCTTGTATTGCTGAGCCAAGAACAGACCTCAAACCGCATGCGCCAAGAGCACATGTAATGGAGATTCCTAAAGAATTCATCGGTGCAGTGATCGGTCCTGGCGGAAAGATCATCCAGGGTATGCAGGAAGCTACCAATACCGAGATCACTATTGAGGAGATCAAAGAACAGGGTATCGGTCGTATTATCATCCTATCCAACAATAAGACGAATATGGAGGATGCGATCCGCCGGATCAAGGCGATCGTTTCCGTTCCGGAAATAGGAGAGGTCTATGATGCTGAGGTGAAGAATATCGCTGCTTTCGGCGCTTTCGTAGAATTCATGCCAGGCAAACAGGGATTATTGCACATTTCTGAGATCTCTCATCAGCGTCTGGAAACTATGGAAGGTGTGCTGAAAGAAGGTGATAAGATCCAGGTGAAACTGATCGGTGTTGATCAGAAAACCGGTAAATACAAGCTGAGCCACAAGGTGTTATTACCAAGACCGGAGCGCAGCAACAGACCGGAATCCAAAGCATAAAAAAGATCTTTGATTGATAGATGATGCAGCCTGAAAGGGCTGCATTTTTTGTTAATTATAACTTCACTGAAATGGATGCTTACCCGATGGATACCATCTTTTTAAGTTTATCAATTACAAGAAAGCGCCTTTCCAAGGCATTGTAAGGAGATATATGACATTCGATGATCTCATTGAGCGATGGATGATGTAGAATGCTCCTGCTCATTTGTATCAGGAAATCCTTAACCTCTTTCTCTGTTCTATTAACATCTTCGATCAGGTGCAGGTTATTGTCAATTACGTAAATGATATCTTCAAAATCATGACTTGTCCTGGGATCTCCACCCCGATTGTTATATGCTTCCCATTTAGTTGCAAGAAACATACTGACGGGTAAGATTCTTATTTTTATATTCTCAATATCAACAAAATACGCTTTTTGAAATCCTGATCTGAACCATCGGTTGGTTGGTCCGAGAGGTGTCTCAGTATATGGGATAAAATCAATTAATATATCTTCATAAGCATATCAGTAAAGAACTGTTTCCATATTAGCCGGGTAAAATCTTTTACATGCTAATTTGTCCCGTAATATGTCCATTTGAGTATAGGTGCTGATCTGTACAGAGATATCAATATCTTTAGTTGGCCTGGGTTGTTCTGCTCCGTCATCTGTAACATACATACAGATAATGGCTCCTCCTACGTAGATCACTTCGTTATTGATTTCTCCCAGTGCAGAGGCTACCTTTTTAATAATTTTCAGATTAATTGTTTGACTTTTAAGCATGTTCGATTCTTTCTTTTAAAATTTCCATAGCCAGTAGCTGTTCCCTTGCTTTCCCTACTCTTATTGCGTCAGTTAGTGCCAGTAATTCATATAAATCGTTATCCTTGAGGCTTGCCTGAGGCACATTAGGATGTAAAGGTTCTATTGCTTGGCCCCTGATATTCCCTTTTGCATATGGCCAGACATATTGTTCGTCGCTCATTATCTGATTATTCAACGGAGGGGCAGAGTGAGCGGTACTGATTCCTCTTACCAATGCACCAGGTTGTTGTGGATATACATAACATATACCGGATCTCAAGAAATCAATCAGTGCCAGTTTGTTCAGTGTTCTTTTATCCTTACTTAGCAATCCGGCAATTACTGATCTGTTAATGCTCTCACTTACTTCACCTCCACTTATTCCCAGTTCATAAGCTAAATCTTTCATATACCATTTGTTAGGTCCTTTACTGACTATTTTAAGCAGAATAACAATATCATGAGGACGCATTCCATTGTGTTTTTTCATAAAGCAATTCAATAAATTTTATGTAATATAATAATTTGCGATTCGCGAATCGCAAATTATTATCTGAATTCTTTCATTGGAAAGTTTAAGCTGTATACTTACGATTACTTCTTAACAGGTATAAACTACCTAATAGAACAACTATCCCACCGCCGATAAGCCATCCGATCCATTGGTAATTGGTTTCCAGCTCTATGGGAGAAATGTCGCCCATAATGACAAGTCCGGCCCAGTATTGTGGCTGGATCATCCGGCTTTCTGCCTGAGACAGGTATGCCAGCTTTGCTTGCTGTAACGCGATGTCTTTAGGTAAACCTTCTTTAAGCCGTTCGTAAAAGTGCTCAATGATCATGGAGGAAGCCTGTTCGTCTATCTTCCACAGGCCGGTCAGGATGCTTTCGCTGCCGGCATAATTGAATGCGTGACCCATAGAGATCATACCTTCTCCCGGATGAAAACCAGGCCGGCCGGTCTCACAGGCGGTGAGCACAGTGAGTTGGGCGCTCAGATCATAATTATAGATATCGAAGAGATATAGCGAATTGCTCATTTCAGGTTGCTGCAGGTCTTTGGCAAAGATGAGCCTGGAATATTCCGGGTGCTCATTATTGGACTCTGCATGCGTACCGATATGAATGACAGCACTGTTACCGGCATAAGTGGTGAAGGTCAACGGGGTAGATTGATGGCTGAGATAGGCCTGCGCTTTGTAATCCTGGCGGATATTCCTGGCCAGTTGTATGCTGAACGGTAGGGGCAGGAGGGAGATATATTCCTGGTCGGGATCCAGCGTATCTTTTCTGGCAGCTGTCTGGTAGGCTCTTTTATCCTGGTCCGAAAATCCCGGGGCAAAGATGGAAAAACCTTTTGTCTTTTTACGGAGTTGATGCTGTGGCTTGATTGCTAACAGACTGTAATGATAGGAGAACGCGTAACGGTTGAGTAAAGCGTGCCGGATCAGCTGTTTATAATCTTTAACGGGCTGATCAGTGAGCATGTCGAAGCTCAGGTAATATAATACTCCTTCGGGGATGATCATGACCCTGGAATGTGATAGGTATGGTTCCAGCGGTTGCCATAGTTCCCGGTACAGCTGGTGTGATAATTTGCAGGTAGCAGCCATATCGCCATCCGCATCCAGGAGCGAGGTGATCTTTTGTTCCAGTTGATCAGCATGCAGTGATATCCATTGTTGCTGCTGCCGGTCTGCTACGAGTGCGTAGAGATCTTTTTCTATGAACAGGAACCGGATCACTGTGATGCTATCCGGGATATTCCGGGCAAGCTCGGTTATGGTCTTGTCTTGTAAAGTAGCATAACGGGTAGTGTAGTATTCAGGATATTGTGTGCGCAGCTTTTCCCTGAAATCCAGCAATGCTTTTTCGGCTTTGAAATAAGCGCCGATACTTTCGTTATTGGCTCGTTCACCCTGTAATGCGTTGCTGACCGATTCTTTGAGCTGTTTTTCTTTGTCCTGTACAGCTGCAGGGATATTATGGAAGCGTATGGTTTCCCGGCGATTGATATGGCTTCGGATCTTGTTGTATACATTGGACTCATGAAGACTGATGATCTTATCCAGGTAGCTTTTATCATGAGTAAGCGTGTATAGCTCCAGCTGGAGTTGATTTATAAGGGCTGACACTTCCCGGTAATCGATCATGATGAAGCTGATATCCTGCTCATCGCTGATGATCATTTTTTTACGTTCCAGTATTGCCTGTGCTTGCTGCAGATCCCTGAGCAGCTGTTCCAGATCGGAGACGTTCTTTTCCTTTAATAAGGCATGTTCTGCCCTGGCTTTCAGAAGAATGGCTTTAGGTTTTAGTTCTTCTATCCTGACGGAATCCAGCAAAGAACCGGAGCTGTTGCGGATGAGTTGGCCGGCCACCTGCAGGGCTTGCGTGCTGTATGCTGCAGCGTTTTTATATTGACCGCCTTTCACGTAAATGTTGGCCATGTTGACCAGGTTCTGAAAGGATTGAACGGAGGAGATACCTTCCTGATCAGCGGTATATTCCATGGTTTTTTGGGCAATGACCACGGCTTTGTCTACCTCGTTATTTTCTGCATGGAAGAGTGCTTTATTATTCAACAGTTCAAGGTAAATATTATCTAAGCCACCCTGTAAAGCGACCTGGTAGATGCTGTCCGCCAGTTCATAATGGTACCTGGCCTGTTTTTTTTCTCCGCAGGCATCGTGCAAAAGTGCAAGCGCATTATTTCCGTCTGCCATCCAAAAGTAATAGCTGTCTGATGCTGCCGGAATTTTGCTTAATCCCATCGACAGGTACTTCCGTGCTTTGCTGTAATCTCTCAAGGAGTAATGTAACTGGCCCAGCAGAATTTCGGATTTGAATATTGCGCCGGAGGATGCAGGTAGCTCTTTTTGCTTCCTGGCATAAGAATAGTTCAGAAGGTGTAACGCCCGGTGATAATCTCCGATAGATTTGTAAATGCCCGCGAGGTTATCTACTGCTTCGAACAGGAATTCTCTGGCCGCATCTCTGTGCTCAACAGCCTGCTTGTGATGGATATAATGGGAAAGATAACTGATGGTCTGTTCCATCGCGGAGATGGCTTCTGTCGTTTTTCCCTGCAGACTGTAGATGCCTGCTATGTTGTTGGTCAGTATCGCTTTATTATATTGCAGATGGACCTGTTCCCTGTCTGATTTTTCCAGGATATCTCCTGCTTTCCGGTAATAAAATAAAGCACTGTCGAGCTGATAGGAGTAGTAGTATAAAGTGCCTTTTGACTTATATACCAGGTATAAGGTGTAGAAATCGGGATGTCTGGCATGGTTGATCAGGTCTGTAGCTTTTTCCTGGTGTCCGGCGCTCAGGCCCATATCGTTCATCCGGAAGGCGATAGTGGCAAGATTGTTCTGGATCTTCCCGCGCAGGTTGTAATCTTCAGGAAGCTTCCTGGCAGCCATGTCATCTGCCTTGAGATAGGTTTGGTAGGCTTTCTGCTCATCAGATATTTTGCTATAGAATTCAGCCAATCCGAGAAAGGTATTGATGTGTGTGCGGTCATTCCTGCTTTTCTCCAGGATATTCCGGGTGAATTTTTCTATTTCAGCTGTAGCTTCCGGTACATCTTTTTCGTGCAGTGATATGCTTCCCAGCAGTGGGATATAATTGACCAGGGAATCGGGCAAATGTTGATTGTAATAAGTAACCTGGCTATTCAGCGCTTTCCTGGCTTGCAGAAATTTGTTCTCATGTACCAATGATTCAATGATATCTCTTGAAGGTTGCCTGGCAAAACTCTGCCGTACGACCAGGGTCATCAGCAGAACGGTCATTATGAACGGGAGGCAACGCATAGGTATTCTGAGCAGTTGGTTAGAGGTCCTGGATTTTCTTTTTCAGCGCATCTTTTCTTTCGTGATCGGCCAGGTCAATATATTTTACAACTTCTTCCGGCCGGTCTTCTTTCAGCAGTGCCAGACAAAGGTACCAGGCTGCATCTGCCCGGAAAATGCTTTGCGGATCAGCTGTTACTTTTTCCAGGAAGGGAATGGCCTGGTCAGCTGTGCCTTTGGCGAGATAAGCATTGCCGATAAAAAAGTTCAGCGTATCGCTGTCCGGATGCTGCACCAACAGTTCTTTCCAGGCGATCAACGCTTTTTCATAGCTTCCTGATTTGTAGTCTATCATAGCTTTTTCGAAGGTATAATGCTCTGACAGAGCCATGACAGTGGCCAGGCCGGGATCGGGCTTGTAAAATTCAGCAAAGATCTTTTCTGCTTTAGAGGGCTTGAACAGTAACCAGGCACCTGACAGTACGAGTAATAAAATACAGGCTGCAGCGAGCTGCCGTTTCCGGTTGTTTGCCGGAGCAGATCCGGAGATAGGTATGACAGGTGTTTCTTCAGTTGAAGGGTGCCAGTCTTTGAGTTGCTGAGCCAGTGCCGCTTCGCGGATTCCCAACATTATTGACCTGACTTCCCGGACTTTTTCAGCAAATGCCGGATCTGTATTGACCTGCTTTTGTAGTGTATCGGCTTGTTCAGGAGATAACTGATTGTCCAGGTAAGCTTCTATCAGTTCCCATTCTTGCTGGCTGATATGTCTGTTACTGGCGCTCATCGTTTTTCTTGTTTATGATTTCCCGGAGTTTCTGTATGCATCGGTACTTGTTGTTTTTAGTAGTTGCTTCTGTCCATCCGAAGACTGCTGCAATGTTTTTGATAGATTTTTTCTGGTAATAAAAAAGGGTCAGCAGGTTCCTGCAATTCTCACCAAGCAAACGGAAGCTTTCTCTTACGTTCCTGATTGCCTGTTCCTGATCGTTATCACTTTCTGTTTCCTGCTCGCTCAGCTGAAGGTCGTGGACATTCTGTTGTGTTTTGACCTTTTGCTTATAGGAGCCGGACCGCAAATAATCGAGCCATTTGTTTTTAGCGATAGTGTACAGGTAGCCGTCGAGTGAAGTGGCGCCTTGCGGTGAGAATTTGTCAGTCTGAATATTTCTCCAGGTGGTCAGGAATGCTTCCTGGAAAATATCCCTGGCATCTTCTTCGGATCCGTTGTTGTCAATAATGTATTGCTCTACCTTTTTATAATTTTTCAGGTACAGATTTTCCAGCACTTTTTCGTTGTTGGCTTTTATGGCTGATAATTGCTCATCTGGAGTCAACTGCATGCATTACTATCTTATGTGTCCGGTGGCAGGATATAAGATACAAATTCTGTGTGTTACCAGGCACCCGGATATAGCGCTTTTTGTTGAATTCAGGGAGCTGATCCCTTTAAATAGTGACTGGTTATCAGAGCATCCATGATTGTAACGGAACAAACGCTGCTGCATTTATCTTTTTAAATGTACTGTGCCGGAAGATTGATGCAGGTAAATCTGCCCGGTTTCTGAAAATAATAAAGCGTTTTATGTTTCATATTGCTGATCGTTTGCTATACATCGTATCAGTGGCAAACAGGTCATCAGTTTCCGTTGAAGCAGATAAAAAATTGACGGAAAGATCTGTCTGTTCTGATAACCAGCTAGGGAAAGAGGTGTCTGTAATAATAATGTTAAGGAAATATTTCGGAAAGGTTATCTGGGTGATGACCTTTTTCAATTTGCTCCGATGTAGGGGAAGATGGAGCATTCCGTCCGATTCTATCACTTAATAATCTGACTATGCAGAAAATTTTACATGTCTGTCAACTTTCCCCGTCTGAGCTGTCATGGTACGTAACCGGTAAGCCGGGAACGGGATAGTTTGCCGATACTGACAGGTGCTCCTATTCATCTTTCATTCATTTTTCAACGCATGCTGATCTTTAAATATGTCAGTGATGCACAACCTCATTTTAACATAGCTTTTTAACCTAAAATTCTACGTCATGAAAAAACTTATTCTCTCCGTAGTAACAGTCATCTCTCTGACATTTGCCTATGCACAAAACATCTACACCGTTAACAATGCGATCGGTATAACTGCCGATTTTGACAATCTGCAGACTGCCATCAACACTGTTCCGTCCAATTCCATATTGCTGGTACATGGTTCTTCTTTTACCTATGGTAATGTCGTGATCCGTAAACCGCTCACGATCGTGGGGCCGGGTTATTTTTTAGGAAGTAATGCGGAACCGTACACGCAGGCCAACCGTATTCCCGCGACCATCGGTAATATCGCTGTCAGTGCAGGAAGCACGGGTTCTTTGATCACCGGTTTAACGGTAAGCGGAACTATTAATTTTGATTCTACATCTAATGTCACATTCAGCAGAAATCATGCGAATTCTTCAAACTCCTTGTATGTCAACAGAAGTTCCAACATCAATATTATTCAGAATTATCTCCTCGTATGGTTGCGTTTCCAGAATAACTCCAATGTGAATTTGTCTAATAATGTATTGACATACAACTATTTTGTAGATCTGAACTCAGGCAGTTCCACCAATATTTCCCATAATGTTATTGTCAGACCTACTACTTCATATGGTATAGTAGCAGCAGAGAGTGGTACTTCAGCGACTATCTCCAATAATGTGGTGGTCAAAACAGGTACGGGCAATTCAGTTGGTTTTTGCAATAACTGTGCTGCAGGTTCTTCTGTGACTGCGACCAACAATATTTCTACTGACTCCATATTCAGAGGTTCTTCGAATGCTTTGATCAATGTTGCCGTTGAGTCAATCTTTGCCAACTATGCCAGTCCTTCCGCTGCGCCTGATGCCAGGTTCCTTTTACAGGAAGGTTCAGTAGCTATCGGTGCAGGTACGGGAGGCGCTGATGTGGGGCTCTTTGGCGGGTCTGCTCCTTATGTTCTTTCGGGTATTCCTTTTATTCCCAACATATACAGTTTAGATGTGCCTACGATTGGTACGACAGGTACGGGACTGCGGATACATGTGAAAGCACAGACGAATAACTGATACTCTTTTCATCACTCTTAACAATATGGTTATGAAAAAGTACAGTTATTTCATCAAAACGCTTTGCTGGCTATTGCTGCTGCTGCCCGCTCTGAGCAGTCGTGCGGCCAATATCGTACAGTTGAAGTATTACGTGGATGCCGATAGTACAAATGTCTATACGCACGATTTACAGCCTGCGGTATCGGTAGACACCTCGATTACCTTGCTGCCCGCCGGATTACCGTCCGGTTTCCATACGCTCACACTCTGGACAGTTGCTGATAACGGTATGCGTTCATTGAATCAGTACAGCACCTTCTATTATTCTAATGCTACTTCGCCGAACAATAAAATAGCGCAGATAGAATTTACTATAGATGATACTACGGTGCAGACGATAGATATAACACCTGCTTACCAGGTCAACCAGGTATTCGAACTGAATACGGCGGGTTTACAACCGGGTTTACACAAGGTAAAAGTGGTATCTATAGCTGATGACGGGAAGCGATCCCTTGAAAATTTTGCTTATTTCAATTTGCATTCCGGCAGTGGTATCGCTAATAAGATAAGCGCGCTGGAGTTTGTGATAGACAATGACACTGCTAATAAGCAGGTCCGGACGGTTACGCCGGCGCAGGCGATCAATGCTGATTTTACGGTAGATCTCAGCTCGGTGGAACAAGGTTTACACCAATTAAGTGTTACCGCTGTCGGCGATAATGGCCTGCGCTCGCATACAAGTTACGGTACGTTTCTGAAAACAAATGGCCAGGCACAGGACAGTATTGTTGCGCTGGAGTATTTCTTTGACGTAGATCCGGGTGCCGGCAATGGTACGCGTCTTACTATAACTCCTCAGCAAAGCATAGATACAGCTATTACACTCATCGTTCCGGAGGATCTGAGCCTGGGTTATCACAGGTTGGCGGTCCGGGCGCTGAGCAATGCCGGAGAATGGGGTTTGTTCCAATGGGACAGCCTGAGGATCTGTGATGTTTTGCCGCCGCAAGCGGGATTTGAAACAGTGCGTTTCGGGAATACGATCAATTTTATTGATACCAGTAAATATGGCGCATTCTGGAAATATGATTTCGGAGATGGGCAGACCGACTCTGTTCCCAGTCCGCTGCATGCCTATGGAGCATTTGACAGATACCAGGTGGTGCAGGTGGTTGGAAACGCCTGTTTGGTAGACACTGTCAGAAGCTTCCTGGATATTGCAGGCATAGAGCAGTATTCGCCTGCATTTGCAGGACAAGGGCTGGCTGTGATAGATTTCCATGGGGCCGGTTTTACCTCTCTGACAGAAGTAGTATTGAAAAAAGGCGGAACCACTATTACACCGGATACGATCGCATTGTCGGAAGATGGTAAGCAGATGCGCTGCATCTTTGATTTTACCGGTAGCCAGACAGGCAGGTACGATGTGGAGGTCAGTGGAATTACCAACCTGGAAACTCAAATCTATCCTGAAGGCTTCGAGATCCAATCCGAAAGTGATGATCCGTTTAGTGTCAATATAGTAGGGCCTGCTGTTGTCAGGAATAACCTGACCTATGATTATAAGATAGAGATCCACAATAATTCCAATGTAGTCTCGCGCTTGTTGCCTGTATTCATTGCTGTGTCAGACAATACAGAGCTGACCTTTCTGGACTCGATCTCCAACAGGTATTTTGACGGTGGCCTGGTATCCGATTCGCTTTTGCCTTACGGAGTGGTCACTCCTGAAGACAGTTTCAGCTTTACCGGAAAGATATACGTCTTATATATCAGCGCAATAGCCAATGGCGATAAGTATGTGCTGAATGTCCGGTACAAATCTTCAGCTACGGGAAATAATAAGTTTCGGGTCAAGGTATTCTCCGGTATGGATTATGATTCATCCTTTAACGCCCGCATATCAATAGACTGCTGGAAAGCCATTGCTTCTGTAGCGCTGACCACTGTGGATGCTTCCTTAGATGCTATTCCTGTTGTAGATTGTATCTGGAGTGCGGCGAAGGCTGCTGCTACCTCAGGTTGGTTGGGATCCACGCTCGGTAACTTATCCAATATGTTCGGTTCGTGGGGAAAATCATTGTTTGGTAATACCGGAAATGTTACCCAGGCCTGGGCTGAAACGATGAAAAATTGTGCACCAGAATTGATAGCGTTAACGGGAGTAGGGGCACCGCTGGCTGCGTGGCTGGAAGCAAATGATGCTGTTGTTGATGCGTTTAACGGATCGGGCAATGTCTTGGCTTCTACGATTGAAGCCTTTGATGAATGTAATAATGATGATGAGGACGAAGAGCAGGAGATAGACAGCCGGGCCTCTTTAGATCCGAATGCAAAATACGGTCCGTCCGGTTTCCAGGGATATATCAACGAAGAGAAAACCATGGCATATACCATCCATTTTGAAAATATGGATACCGCTACGGCTGCTGCCCAGATCGTGTTTATCGCAGATACCCTCGACAGTGAGGTGTATGACCTGTCTACTTTTGAATTTGATCACATACAGATTGCCGGCAGCTGGTATAAGATCCCGCCGCACCGGCAGGAATTTGTGGTAGATTATGATCTGCCTGGTGATCAGAACAATATACTTCGTATCTCTGCCAAGCTGGATACAGCGGAACAGGTGGCCAAATGGTGGCTGATCACCTTTGATAAGTTAACGCGTAAAGTGACACTCGATGCGTTGGCTGGCTTCCTGGCGCCTAATGTTCAGCATCCGGAAGGTCATGGCTGGGTATCTTATAAGATCATGCTGAAAGACGGGCTTCCTCATGATACGGAGATCAAGAACCGTGCAGTGATCGTTTTTGACAATAACGAGCCGATACTGACAGATCATTGGGTCAACACCATTGATAAGGAAGGGCCTGTCAGCAATGTAGCCAGCGCTGCGAGGACCGGTGATTCGACTGTAGTGCTGACCATTAATGCCAATGATGCTCATTCCGGTGTAAAACGTTACGCCGTTTATATGAGCAAGGATGGCGGAGCTTATAATATTTTGGGTTACTCATCAAAAAATCAGGTGAATGTATTCGGACTGGAGCCGCAGAGCACTTACCGTTTCTATTCAGAATCTGTTGATAATGTAGGGAATAGTGAGATCAAGACACCTATGGCAGAAGCTACTGCAGGTCCGGCTACGGGTGTTAAGAATCACCTTTCTTCCGGTAGTATTCAATTGTATCCTAATCCGACAACGGGTGTGTTGCAAGCGCGTTTTGTAAAACCGTTGAATGGTAATATCAGCTATACTATTGTAACCGTTGATGGCCGTATTGTCAGCCAAAAGGTACAACAGCCCGCGGCAGACTTTACCCTGAATATCAGTGATCAACCTAAGGGCATGTATTTTATCCGGTTTGAGCAGAACGGAAAAGTAATAGATACCGCTAAAGTGATCCTGCATTAACCGCTGCATTGTGCTGAATAAGTAAACATCTCATTAAAGCCTGGTGAATTGATGTTGTGAGGCTGTCTGTAATCTGCAGGCAGCCTTTTCTTTTGGCTAAATCATTGAATGCTTGATAATAACCGTGAAAAATGAAGAGACATGAAGCAATCTCAACCTTAATGAACCTCATGCTTAATGTTTTTTCTTTTTGAACCATGAAGGGATTGAGGGACATGAAGAAACCGTTCAACCTTAATGAACCTTAATGGTTTTATCTTAAACGATGAAGATGTTAAGAGACATGAACAATCTATCCAACTTAATGATCCTTAATGTCTCCATGTTTTCTTTTACTTGTTTAAGGCATACCTGACACCTATAAATCCCCTGATACCCTGGTTCGGAGCGTACATATAAGTCGGGTCAAAGGTCAGCGCATACGGATTGTCCGGGGTGGCCACTGCCTGACCCTGATCATCAAAGACAACTCCTTTGTCGAAAGGATCATTGGTCCGGGCAATCAGGAAAGGTATATTTTTGTTCGGTGTCCAGTTAAGCAGGTTCTTAACACCTCCGTACAGTTCTATCCCGTTTTTGAATTTCTGACTGATCTGTATGTTTTGTATGCTCCACCATGGAGAGAATTCACTCCGGGGGTCCAGTTCCCCTAATAGCGGTAATCGCATCGGGCTGTATAAGTTACCGGTATAGTCTATGCTCAGTCCTGTTTTGTGCCAGGTGTAGCCGATGCTCCAGGTCGCTGTAAAATGCTCCGAGAACATCTGGCGGGTCCTGACATCATCTTCCTTGCTGTAAACGTCCATCAGTGTACCGCCGATATTGGCTTTGAATCCTTTGTTGGTATTCAGGTCCATATTAACAGATACACCTCTCGATACGGCATATCCGTTGAGGTTATTGTAAATGATCTTATTGACATCGGTATCGTAGTCTGCAATGATCTTATTCGTAAAGTAAGTATAAAAGGCAGTTGCATCCAGACTGGCATATATTCCATTAGACCTGTAAAACTTCTGTACGAAATTCAGATTGGCGTTCCAGGATGTTTCCGGCCGGAGATCTTCTGTAAAGACGACTTTCCGCGCTCCGGTCAGGGCCGCATGATCTTCAGTAAAAACATTGGCCACCCGGTATCCGTTGCCGATGCTCATCCGCAGTACAGTGTTCATGCTGCGCGAATTCCATTTGTAATTCAACCTGGGAGTAAAGATGTTTCCATGGATCGAGTTGTGATCGTAGCGGATCCCGATGAGCAGGATATTGTTCGGGTTGATAGCGATCTCGTCCTGGATGAACAGCCCGGGTAGATAAGCATTATTGGGTTGATTTTTAGGAGGATGTATGGTGTCATATACCTGCGTAGCGGTCGTATTGTCATCGTAATAAGTGTACCTGAAAGTAGCGCCTAATAACAGGTCATTCCTGTTGAATGTTTTATTCCATATCAGCTGGCCGAAACCGATATACTGTTGTGCGATGTATGGCATATCGCCGTACATGCTGTTCTGGTCATGACCATTGGCGCTGAACATGAAATTGAGTTTCTCTTTGGTGGGCAATTGATAATTACCGAATACCTCCCATCTTTTAGTGTAGATACTTTCTGCATATAAGCTGTCGCCGCCGCGAAATTCTTTGGTCCAGTTCATATCACCACCCCAGCGATTTTCATAAACATAACGTGCTGCTATCGAAAATTCCCGGTTCTGCTTTCTTTGAAAGCTCCATTTATTGAATACGGAAACCCTGTTCTGAAGCGTGACATCTGTAAAGTTGTCTTTATTCTTATCGATCGGTACAAGGTAATTGTAGTAGTTGACACCCAGGTAAGATTGCGTTTTTTTCCGGATATTGAATTTCCCGGCCAGGTCCAGGTTGGTCTCTGCCCAGCTGGTCGCAAAAATATCTGCTGAAAATAAAGGTGCGTTTTCAGGTCTCTTGGTAATGATATTGATCAATCCACCTACAGCTTCACTGCCATAGAGTGTGGACGCAGGACCTTTGACCACTTCTATCCGGTCGATCAGCGACTGTGGGATCCCGCTCAGACCGTATACTGTTGCCAGGCCGCTGACAATAGGCATACCATCGATCAGGATCATGGTATAAGGTCCTTCCAGTCCATTAATATGTATATCTCCTGTATTGCAAACGTTACAGTTGATCTGTGGCTTGACACCGTTGATATTCTGCAGCGCTTCAAAAACAGATGGGGTAGGGTTGGCTTTGAAAAATTTAGCGCTGTAAACCTCTACCGGTACCGGGCTCTGGAGTTTTGTCACCTCTTTCATGGTGCCGGATACGACCACTTCATTGAGCAGCGCACTGTTTTCCTGGAGCTCAAAGTCCATTGTATTGCTGCCGGAACGGACAGTAATAGTTTTGGTTATGCTGATATATCCTACATAAGAAGCTGTGATCCGGTAGCTGCCGGGAGGAACATTTTCTATCACGTAGTTACCCAGGCTGTCGGTAATAGCTCCCTGGTTATATTTTTCAATAAAGACATTTGCAAACTCTATCGGTGCGCTACCATCGGTGATCTTGCCTTTTAAGTTTCCATTCTGTGCTGCCAGGGAATGACAAAAAAACAGACTGATTACTACGCTTATGTTTACAGCTAGTCTCATTTTATATGCTCGTTTATTTGAAAATTAAATTTAGGTAAATCTAAAAATTAAATTTTGCAAACCTATTATGGTGCTGAAAATTTTCTTTGACTTTCGGGTCAACTTTTTCTATGTTAGCGTACAGGCATATAAATTATTTATTAATTTCAATGCATGCATTTAAAATTCAACTTATGCAGACAAAGAAGAAAACACTAGTGATCATAGGTGCAGGCTTTGCAGGTATCTGTATGGGAATACACCTCAAGAAGGCCGGCATAGATGATTTTGTGATCATCGAAGGTGAGGATGGAGCAGGAGGAACCTGGCGGGTGAACACTTATCCCGGAGCTGCCTGTGATGTACAGTCTCATTTATATTCCTTCTCTTTTGAACCCTATCCCAAATGGTCAAGAATGTTCGGCTTGCAGGATGAGATCCTGGAATACCAGGAATATTGCTGCGAGAAATACGGGCTGTATCTGCATTGTGAATTCAATACGTTTGTAGAAAGCGCCACTTTCAACGACAGGAAAGGAACCTGGACAGTAGAGACTTCCGGTGAAAATACCTATGAAGCACAGTTTGTAATTTCCGGCTCCGGAGGATTGAGCAAACCTGCATACCCTGATATTCAGGGAACAGAATCTTTTAAAGGTCCTAAATTTCACTCTGCCCAATGGGATCATTCTGTAGATCTGAAAGGGAAAAGAGTGGCAGTGATTGGTTCAGGAGCCAGCGCTATCCAGATCGTTCCGGCTATTATAGATGAAGTGGAGCACCTGGATTATTACCAGCGGACACCTTCCTGGGTGTTACCTAAGCCGGACCGGGAGATCCTGGATATTGAAAAATCAGTATTCAAGGCTGTTCCGGCTGTACAGCAGCTCTACCGTTCGGCAATATATGCGCTGATGGAATCCAGGGCGTTGGGTTTTGTCGTCACACCAAAGCTGATGACCTATGCGAAGCTGATGGGCCTCCGGCATATTAACAAGTATATTAAAGATCCGGAGCTGCGAAAAAAGATGACCCCTGAATATGAGATGGGTTGCAAACGGATATTGATGTCTAATGACTATTACCAGGCGGTATCCCGGGATTATGTAGAAGTCGTCAGTGAGGGAATTGCTTCTATAGATGAAACCGGTATCACTACAGCGGATGGCCGGCACAGACCGGTAGATGTGATCGTTTATTGTACCGGTTTTTATGCTTCGGAAAATGTGTTGCAATATGAGGTATACGGCAAGAATGGCCTGGATATTAAGGAGGCATGGAAAGACGGGCCTGAGGCTTACCTGGGTACAGTCGTATCCGGCTTCCCGAATATGTTCACTATTGTAGGGCCGAATACAGGGCTGGGGCATAATTCTATGATCTATATGATCGAATCACAGGTGAATTATATTATGGAAGCGCTCCGGTATACCCGCAAGGAGAAACTACAGACTATAGATGTAAAAGCTGATGTACAGGCTGCTTACAATAAAGAGATCCAGGCCCGGCTGGACAGATCTATCTGGGCATCCGGATGCCAGAGCTGGTACAAAACGAAGAGTGGAAAAAATACGACATTATGGCCAGGATTCACATTTGAGTTCCGGGCGAGAACGCTGTTTTTTAATGCCAGGGATTTTAACAAGGAAAGATCGAAAGTGGACGTGAGGGAAAAGGAAGAGGCCTATGTGTGATAAATTGTTGATGTGGAATCGATGATGAGAAAAGGGGCTGTTTCATGGAAACAGCCCCTTTTTATTTCACATTGCTGATGAATGCAGTATCTTAAAATTTGCGGAATGTTTTGCTGATGATCTCCAGGCATTCGCTGATCTGCTGCTCATTGATGACCAGAGGAGGAGCGAAGCGGATAATATTTCCATGGGTAGGTTTGGCCAGCAATCCGTTCTCTGCCAGTTGGAGACAGATATTCCAGGCTGTTTCACTTTCTTCCGTATCATCGATGAGAATCGCATTCAGGAGACCTTTCCCTCTTACGGTCTTGATCAGTCCGTGACCGATATCGGCGAGACCTTTTCTGAGGATTTCTCCCATTTTGGCCGCATTATCCGCCAGCTTTTCATTGACCAGTACTTCCAGCGCAGCCACAGATACGGCAGCTGCCAGCGGATTACCTCCATAGGTAGATCCGTGTTCGCCCGGCCGGATGCAGAGCATAATATCATTATCTGCCAATACAGCAGATACCGGCATGATGCCACCGGAAAGTGCTTTACCCAGGATCAGGATATCCGGTTTAATTGCATCATGATCCACACAGAGCATCTTACCTGTCCTGCACAATCCTGTCTGGACTTCATCCGCTATGAAAAGAACATTGTATTGCGTGCAGAGCGCTCTCACACCTTTGAGATAACCCGGATCCGGAACCACTACACCGGCCTCTCCCTGGATCGGCTCCACCATAAATGCAGCTACTTCAGATCTGGATAAAGAAGCTTCCAGCGCTTCCAGGTCATTATAAGGAATTATATCGTAACCAGGCATATACGGACCGAAGCCTTTGTAGGAGCTTGGATCGGTGGAAGCGGAGATCGCTGCCTGCGTCCTGCCCCAGAAGTTATTAGCAGCAAAGATGATCCGGGCCTGGTCTTCCGGGATACCTTTCTTCTCATATCCCCATTTTTTGGCCAGCTTGATAGCGGTTTCACCACCTTCCACGCCTGTATTCATGGGTAATACCTTATCATATCCCAATAGCCGGGTGATATATTGCTCGAAAACGCCCAGCTTGTCATTGTAAAACGCGCGCGAGGTCAGCGTCAGCCGGTCCGCCTGTTTTTTGAGCGCATCAATAATGTAAGGGTGACAATGTCCCTGGTTGACTGCTGAATAAGCCGACAGGAAATCAAAGTATTGCTTACCTTCTACGTCCCATACATGAACACCTTTCCCACGGGCAAGAACGACCGGTATCGGGTGATAATTATGGGCCCCATATTTATCTTCAAGATCTATAAATGTTTTGGACTGGTACTGTTGTGAGCTCATATTACAAAGATAGCCGCACAAGCTGATATCCGGGGATGTTACGGGAAAAGTTTTGTGAACAGGGCATGGTTTTGCGGTATTCTTGTAGTCGTTGATAACGATTTCGGAAGAACTTTTGGCGATATCGCCGGATCAGCCACCGGAATGTTACAGCTGATAATCGCAATAAAGCCGGCAAATGAATTTTAAACCGGTGCTTAATTACACATAATTATTTTAGCTTAGCGTTAACAGAATTTTATGCGGCGCTGGCTGGTCATATATATACTTTTAATACCTGTATGGGCGCATGCCCAGCTCGCAGGAAGCAGTACTTACAGCTTTCTGAATCTTCCGGTCAGTGCCAGGGCAACGGCTATGGGAGGAGCATTATACGGCGCTGAGAAAGGAGATGCGGCGCTGGCGGTTTCCAATCCGGCCCTGCTTGGAGAAGAGGTTCATAAGCATGTGGCGTTCAATACCGGCTTTTATCTTGCCGGAACTAATTTTGGAACGGCTGTTTATACGCACTATTCTGAAAAAATCAAAACCGGGTTTTCCGGCTCGGTCAGTTATACGACTTATGGAAAGTTTGACGGCAGGGATGCTGCAGGAAATCCTACAGGCGATTTCAAAGCCGGAGACGTGACGCTGGCCGGTGGTTTTGGCCGGCAATGGAAAAAGTTCAGCTATGGTGCGCAGCTGAAACTGATCTTTTCCAGCATAGAACAATACAACTCTTTCGGTATAGGTGCGGATCTCTCTGCGGGTTATTATAATCCTGATAAATACCTGGCGGTGAGCATGATTCTGAGAAATGTAGGTGCCCAGCTGTCTACTTATGTGGCCGGTGCTGACCGGGAGAAATTACCGGTCGACCTGAGCTTCGGAGTATCCAAGCGGTTTGAAAAGCTGCCGGTCCGCCTGAGCTTTATTGCCCATAACCTGCAGAGATGGGATCTGACACAGCCTGCTACCGGTAATGATAACCAGCTGATCGGTGGTAATTCCGGCCCGCAGGAAAGAGGTTTTATCGATAAGCTTTTTGCACATATTATTATAGGTGCGGAAGTGGAGGCCGGTAAGCCGGTCCGTCTCCGCTTAGGCTATAATCACCTGACAAGATTATCGCTCTCCACCGGTGAAAAGAAAGGGCTGGTCGGTCTGTCGGCAGGTGCCGGTATTGTGATCCAGCAGTTCCGGGTGGATTATGCTTTTGCAAAATACCATGCAGCAGGAAATCTGAACCAGATCGGTATCTCGATCAACCTCAATGAATGGGGAAATAAAACGAATTAAAAAGCTCATCTGAAATAAAATTGTTCCTTTCGGGATCATTTCAGACCTTTGTGGCCAGTGCTTCCTGACCAAGATTATATGTCTGACAGAAAAATAAACATTGCGATAGACGGTTACAGTGCCTGCGGTAAATCGACAACAGCCAAAGCTTTAGCCAGGATGCTGGGGTATACTTATATTGATACCGGTGCAATGTACCGGGCGGTGACGCTCTATTTTCAGCGGAATCATATAGATCTTCATAATGAGCGGCAGGTAGCGACGGCTTTGTCCGACATTGTGATCCGCTTTCAGCGTGATCCGCAGACTCAGCAGCTTCGTACGATCCTGAATAATGAAGATGTGGAAGCGGCTATCCGGACGCCGGAGGTGGCCGGTATGGTATCGCCTGTAGCGGCGATCAGTGCTGTCCGCAAAGCTATGGTGGCACAGCAGCAGGAGATGGGCAGGGATAAAGGTGTAGTCATGGATGGCAGGGATATCGGAACGGTTGTTTTCCCGGATGCAGAGTGCAAGTTTTTTATGACGGCAGAATACGATATCCGGACGAGGCGGAGAGTGGAGGAACTGGCTGTGAGCGGTATCAGTGCTTCGTTTGAGGCTGTAAAAGCCAATTTGCTGGAAAGGGATCATATCGACAGTACGCGTGAAGATTCACCCTTGAAGAAAGCAGCGGATGCGATCGAAATAGATACCTCTTACATCACGACCGAAGAACAGATCGGCCGGGCTTTATCTTATGTCCGCCAGGTGATAGCCCAGCCGGCGATCTCTGGTTGAAGAAAATCTTCCGGATCACTTGTCAGGCTAACTTGTTAAAAGCTGCTGAAAAATGCATATCAGGAATATGAGTTATATAGTTTTTCCTCATTTATGCGTATCTTTGCACTCCATTGAAAATTCAATGGGCGAATTAAAATTTTATTTTTTAACCTTTTAAAAAACAAGTTGTGTCCGAACAACAAAAAAATCAAGCGGCAGCTGATTTCGACTGGAATATCAGCAAACATGGCGCATCAAAGTATTCTGCTGACAAGAAAAAAGAATTAGAAGCACTTTATGACGGTACTTTCAAAACCTTCGAAGAAGGTGAGATCGTTAAAGGTATTGTAAGTGCGATCACTGATTCTGATGTCGTGCTGAATATCGGTTTCAAATCAGACGGTCTTGTACCGCGTTCAGAATTCAGAGAATCTGATCTTAAAGTTGGAGATGAAGTAGACGTTTACGTTGAGTCCAAAGAAAACAAAAAAGGTCAGCTGATCCTTTCCAGAAGAAAAGCCAAATTGACTAAAGCCTGGGATAATATCGTGGAAGCACACCTCAACGATATTATTGTTAACGGTCGTGTGGTCAGCAAAACCAAAGGTGGTCTGATCGTGGATGTATTTGGTATGGAGACTTTCCTTCCAGGTTCACAAATCGATGTTAAACCTATCCTTGACTATGATCAGTTCGTAGGTAAAACTATGGAGTTCAAAGTGGTCAAGATCAATGAAGTGATCAAAAATGCGGTGGTATCTCACAAGGCGCTGATCGAAAGCGACCTGGAGTCCCAACGTCAGGAGATCATCAGCAAGCTCGAAAAAGGACAAGTACTCGAAGGTACGATCAAAAATATCACAGACTTCGGTGCATTCATCGACCTCGGTGGCGTGGATGGTCTGTTGTATATCACTGATATTTCCTGGGGCCGTATCAATCACCCGTCTGAGGTGCTGGAGCTCAACCAGAAAATCAACGTGGTTGTATTGGAGTTTGATGATAACAAGAAGAGGATCTCTCTCGGTCTCAAACAACTTCAGCCACATCCATGGGATACCTTACCTGAAAGCATCGTAGAAGGCGCTAAAGTGGAAGGTAAGATCGTGAATATCGAAGATTACGGCGCATTCCTTGAAATCCTTCCGGGCGTAGAAGGTTTGATCCACGTTTCAGAAGTGAATTGGAGCAATCAGCCGATCAATTCCAGAGATTTCTTCCACCTGGGAGATTCTTTCGAAGCGATTGTCGTTACTGTTGACCGCGAAGAGCGTAAAATGTCACTCAGTCTGAAACAAATGTCTGAAGATCCTTGGAAAGCAGTAGCAGAGAAATACCCTGTAGGCAGCCGTCATACCGGTCTCGTTAAAAACATCACTCCTTATGGCGTGTTTGTTGAACTGGATGATGTGATCGGCGGTATGGTACACATCTCTGATCTGTCCTGGACGAAGCGTTTCAACCACCCAAGCGAGTTCACCAGAGTAGGTGATCAGCTCGAAGTGATTGTAAATGAGATCGACAGCGAAAACCGTAAGATCGTTCTGGGTCACAAGCAGCTTGAGGAAGATCCTTGGGATACTTTTGAAAGTATCTTCCCTGTAGGTTCTGTACACGAAGCTACGGTGATCAAGAGAGAAGATAAAGGTGCCATCATCCAGCTTCCTTACGGAATCGAGGCTTTCGCTCCAACCCGTCACATCAAGAAAGAAGACGGTAAATTGGCTGAAGTAGATGAAATACTTTCGTTCAAAGTGATCGAATTCGAAAGAGATGAGAAGAGAATCATCGTTTCTCACACTCGTGTTATCGAAGACGTAAAAGTTGAAGAGAAAGCAAAAGCTACTAAAGAGAAGAGAAAGACTGAGAAGAAAGCGAAAGATGCGGTGAGAGACAACAACCAAAAAGTTGAACGCTCTACATTGGGTGATCTGGATGTTCTTTCTGAACTGAAAGCTCAAATGGAGAAAGACGCTAAATAAGCTTTTTCTGTCTGAATCATAATTAAGTGCGCCGGGGCTTCATTGCTTCGACGCACTTTTTTTATAAGGATGTGCCTTGACCATGAAGGCTTTAATGATGATTAAGTTGATAGGTCCTTAATGACTTATGGATCACCTCCATTAAATTCTTAACGGTTTTCTCCGGAGGGTTATCACTAAATCTGGAATTCTGTACTATATTGATCCGGCTATGTGCGATACCTTCATCTGTCCGCCCTCGCAGTCGGCGCAAGGTACCTGGATCTTTGGGAAAAATTCTGATCGCGAACCCGATGAAGCCCAGGTGATCCGTTATTTTCCCCGGGAGAAAAAAGCATCGCGGGTACAACCATGTACTTTTATACCGGTGGAACATGTCCCGGATACCTATAGCGTTCTGCTGAGTAAACCGGATCATATCTGGGGTGCCGAGATGGGAATCAATGAGCATGGTGTGGTCATAGGAAATGAAGCGGTCTTCACCAGGATACCGATTCCCCGCACCAATAAGGGACTCACTGGTATGGATATGCTGAGGCTGGCGCTGGAATCTGCTCAGACTGCCAGGGAAGCGCTGGAAAAGCTCAAGTGGCTTAATGACCGGTATGGACAGGATGCCTGCGGAGGATATCGGGATCGTCGTTTCTTTTATCATAACAGCTTTATCATTGCGGACCCGACAGAGGCTTTTGTTTTGGAAACAGCCGGCCCGTTTTGGGCAGTGGAATATGTGAAAAGCTACAGAGCCATCTCCAATGGTTTATCGATTGGTGCAGAGTATGATGAAATTCATCCCGGAACTATAGCCTGTGCACAGGAGAAAGGTTGGTCGGAAAAAGGAAAACCTTTTCACTTTGCAGATAGCTTCAACGCTTTCTGGATGCCCAGGCTGGCACGTTGCCGTCAGCGAAGACAACTCAGTGAGCAGTCGGCCAGGCAAAAATTGACAGTTGCCGATGCATTTGATATCCTCAGAACGCATGCGGAAGAAGGTTTTAAGCCCAGCCGGGGCACTACGGGGAGTATCTGTATGCATGCATCCGGGCTGTTTTCACCTCATCAGACCACGGGCAGTATGGTTGCGGAGTTGGGAAAAGGCAGGCCACCGGTAGTATGGATAACCGGAAGTTCAGCTCCTTGTCTGAGTATATATACACCTTTCTCATTGGATGAAAGCGCTTTTGTGGATCCGGAGATCACCGGGTATTTGTATCGGAAATGGTGGAAATGGGAAACCTGGCATAGGAAAGCTATCCTGGATTATTCAGCAGCGCATCAGAAGATGCAGGAGATCAGACCGGCGCTGGAAAATCGTTGGAGGCGTACGGCGGATGCGCATTGCCGGTCGGGAGATACTGCTGCTCTGGTAACTTTACAGAAAGAAGCATTGGCTGCATCGGACAGCGTCTTGAATGATCTGTTGAAGCTACCGCTTCAAAAAAGAGCTCCCTGGTTATATAGGAGGTTATGGAAAGGTACGCCTATCTTTACAGGATAAATAAAAGTGAAATGAACAGGTGCTTACTGTTTTTGTCTATCATATTCTTGCTGGTCGGTTGTAAACAATATGACCGTTACCCGATGTACATGTATATGGAAGATGCCAATGGTCTGGGTGAGGGAACAAAGATCTTTGTAAAGGGTATTCATATAGGAAGAATAAGTGAGCTGAATTTATACAATAATAAGGTGTTGGCGACCCTGAAAATAGACCGGAAAATACAGATCCCTGTCCATTCAAAATTTGAGATCGTCTACAAAGATCTTACCGGTAACAAGATCGTTAATATAGTGCCGGATACGCTTTCTGCAGATTTTTATGCTCCTTACGATACCATTTATTCTGTCCGGCAGCCGGAGATCATAGAGCAGGTTTCCCGGGAATGGATACAGAATAACCTCCCTGAGCAGGTGAAACCGGTGGTGGATTCTGTTGCTTCAAGAATAAAAGGAGCCAAAGATGCCGCACTGGAAGAGATCAGAAAGATGTTCTGACAGTGCCTACAACTTTAGCTTTTCTACAGGTAGAATGTTGTCAAAATGTATCCGGTAAACGGTGTGTTTCTTGACAATCTTGCCGTTCAGATTTTCCATAACAGTGATCATTTTGGGATTGTAATCGGCTACCCATCTGAATTCAATATGATCCCAGCGTTTTTTCCGTCTGAAAACTTCCTGTAATTCAGTAGCAAAACAAGTCAGCAGACCTTTGTCCCGGTGCTCCGGAACAACCGCTGAAATGATCCCGATCAGTTTCCTGGATACACTGATATTATTGTCGATCAGGTAATTGTATTCAGTCCGGGAGATTTCCTTTTTATTGTTCCTGATGTATTCGTTCGGGTCCGGTAAGACACCTATGAAAGCCACCGGTTCATCTTTGTAGTAGAGAAACTGTATCAGTTCGGGATCCATGAAAGGATAGAAGGGAGAAAATACCCTGATGCCATGTTCAATATCTGCGGCTTTGGCTTTCTGCTTGGTACCAAAGGCATTATTGTATATGGTCAGGAAATCCTTCAGCTTATCTAAAGGGTCTTCCCTGGAGAGCTTTTCGATCCGATAGCCTCCTTCGGGGCTGAGCAACTGTGCGGCTTTTTCTTTGTATTTCTCAGGAAGTTGGACAAGTGTGTCAATCTGGTAGGCTGCCAGGTTGAAATAAGGTTTCATGCCGTAGTTCTCAAACAGATCCTTATAATACAGGTGATTATAGTTCATGGCATAAGTAGGAGGGAGATCTCCTTCTGTCATCAATCCCCACCACATGGTCTTATCTCCGAAATTGACGGGACCGTTGATAGCCAGCACACCTTTAGTAGACAGCCATTTTTTAGCGGCGTTAAACAACATATTGGCTGCTTCCTGGTCGTTGATACACTCGAAAAATCCGAAAGCACCACTGTAGATTTCATCCTGCATGGCGCTGTATTCATCATAATAAGCTGCAATCCTGCCTATATATTGCCCCGAATCATCTTTCAGGAGATATCTGACAGCTTTCCCATAATTGAAATACACATTCGTCTTCTTGTCGAATACGTTCCGGATATCCGAATCCAGCGGCCTTATGTAATTTTTATCGCTTTTATATAATTTGTCAGGCAGGTCTAAAAACTCTTCGGCCAGAGCATCAGTAGTTACCTCTATTAGCTGCATAAATATTTATTTTCACATAAAAAATAGTTTTATTTTAATTCGTCCCTGTCTTTTTAATAGAATGTAAGTATATGTTACATAAGGTAATATATCGGTTATGCTATTGTTAGTAAATCTACTAAAGATACTATTTTAGTTTTAAATAAATTACATTATTGTTAAATGTGTGACTGTTGTCACAATATTTGTATAGGTGATAATCTGGCGAGATCACTTAAGGGTTCTTAATAAAGAATTTTATGCAGCTTCTCAGATAACCGAATTTTGTAGTTTTGTTTAATGCTGAGGTTATTTTTTACAGTTGTTTTCAGTATACATGCTGCTATAAATTGTTTTGCCGCTCACCTTCTTATTGATGAAAGGTATTACAATATTGATGACTCCGGCAGGCTCATCCTTATCAATGCAGAGGTCTCGGTGCTTAATCAGGCTTTCAGCGGCCAGTTGAGTCAGTTGTATCTGGATGATACCTTTACCTTTGATCAGCCTGTTGCAGAGCTGGTAACAGGCAAACAGTATGTAATCCACAGAGATTCCATAACTTACCGGCTGTATTTTACAGAGCTTCCCGTTATCCGGCTTTCCACTAATCACACCATAGTGGATGAGCCGAGGGTATACAGCGTTTTTCAGCTGAGGGAAAGTAACGGCAGAGTGACCAATGCCAATATGGGAATAGAGCACAGAGGGGCATACTCGCTGAATTATCCCAAAAAATCTTACAGGTTGGAGTGCTGGGCGGATACGGCCGGCCGGCTGACCAGGGATATCTCTTTTCTGGATATGCGTTCTGATGATGACTGGAACCTCAACGCCATGTATAATGAAGCATTGCGGTTCAACGGTAAATCTGCCAATGAGCTCTGGCAGCATATTCATCAGATACATTATCATACATTAGAACCTTCCGCACAGAACGGAATAAAGCTCCGGTATGTGGAATTATTTCTGAATGACCGTTACCAGGGTATTTATGCGCTTACTGAACGGGTGGACAGGAAGCAGCTTCAGCTTAAAACAACTGATGCCGGAATGCGGGGAGAATTGTATAAAACTTTCGACCATTCTGATGCTGCCCGTTTCCTGGGCGCTAAGCCATATGATAATACAAGTGAAATATGGGATGGTATTGAGTGGAGGTATCCGGATGATCAGGTTGATTGGGAGAATCTGTATCAGCTGGTCAGAAAAGTGGCAAAAGCTTCCAATACAGATTTTTATGAGACCTATCCTTATGATTTTGAGAAAAGCAACCTGGTAGATTACTTCATTTTCCTGAATGTGTTGCGCGGGTTTGATAATACGGGGAAGAACATATACATCGCCCGTTATGATCAGCAGCTGCCGTACTTTTTTGTTCCCTGGGATCTGGACGGAACTTTCGGTGCGGCCTGGGATGGTAGTTTTAGTCCTTATTATGAAAATATACTGAGCAATGGATTATTCCAGCGACTCTGGCAGGATTGTTACCCGGACGGTTTTATGGATCAGCTGCAGAACCGTTGGACAATGCTGCGCCAGACCGTGCTGGAAGAAGCGTTTGTGAAAAATATCTTGTGGAGCAACTACCAGCAATTGCTTGCAAACGGTGTATATGAAAGAGAGTCGATCGCCTGGCCGGAGTTTTCTTACAATGCCCGGCATATACAGGAAGTGCTGACCTGGGTGGATAATCGTCTCCGGTATCTGGATAGGGAATTCAGCAAACCTTGCGTTCCTGCGGGCGTAGTCAATAACCAAAACCTGGTGGTTGCCGTCTATCCTAATCCAACCAGGGATCTTTTCTATGTGGAGTTGGGAAACAGGGTAGGGCAGGAAGTATTACAGCTAAGTCTTTTCGGAATGAACGGCCAGGAAATATTGCGTCGTGATGTGCAGGATGCCAGAACTGTACTTTCTGTAGGAGATTTGCCTGATGGTATGTATCTGCTGAATATCAACGGTAGCGAATATACCTATCATCAGCGGCTGATTGTCGCTCGCTGATATGAGCTATCAGTATATGAACCATTAAGGCATTAAGGATCATTAAGATTGACATTGTTCCTTAATGTCTCTTCATTCCTTCATGGTTTAAAAGAAAAAGAACCATTAAGGCATTAAGGATCATTAAGATTGGCATTGTCTCTTAACTTCTTCATGTTTTAAAATTGAAGGAACTATCATGCCATGGAAAGTTATTAAGCTAAATCTGTTCTTTAAGTTCCATAATTTTTTCATGATTTAAATTTAGGGAACCATTAAGACATTAAGGACCATTAAGTTTAATATGTTTCTTCTGATTTGTTATTTATTATTTTATTTGTTTATATAATCGTTAGAAATGATAAATAAGAAATACGTTACACATTTGTCTTATGCTATAAACGGTTATGCTATAAAGGTACATAAAGAGCTAGGTCCGGGATTGTTGGAAAGCGTATATGAGAAATGCCTGAAATATGAATTGATCAGGAATGGATACAAGTTGAACAACAGGTAATCGTTCCAGTAGTATACGAGGATATTATAATGGATACTGAATTACGGCTGGATTTATTAGTTGATGATTGTGTAGTTGTAGAATTAAAAGCAGTTGAGAATATTTTGCCGGTTCATGAAGCACAACTTCTTACATATATGAAGTTATTAAGAAAACCTCAGGGACTACTGATCAATTTTTATACGGATAATATCTCTAAATCATTGCGCCCTTTTGTAAATGAGTATTTCAGATTATTACCTGATAACTGATCTGCCGCTTGATATTGAGCTGAGTGACTTCTTCATGTTTCTTAATTCTTTCATGGTTCAAACAAAGAAAAAATATTAAGATATGAAGGTCCATTGAGGTTTACTGATCTTCACACTCCTAATTCCTTCATAGATTAAATAAAGAAAGCATTGAAACATAAAGATCCATTATGTATAGGGCTGCTCTTAATGTTCCTTCATGGTTTAAACAAAAAAAACATTAAGGCATGAAGATTCATTAAGGGTTACCTGGTTTTCATGCTCCTTAACTTCTTCATGTCTTAAGACACAGCAGTACTATCCGATCTCCAGGTTGAAATCTTTGCTCAATATGATCCGGGCATCTGCAGGATCAGCCTGGGGAGCAGTTTTCAGCCCTTTGATCTTACCCGTTTTACCTTTGCTAATCAGATCGGTCACCTGTTTTTCCGATAAAGTGTGTCCCAGTACAATAAAAGGTATCTTAAATCCGCAAACCTGAAAGTTGGAGCAGCCGTAAGCCGTTTTACCTTTGATGATAGATTGTTCTTTGCATTTCGGACATCGCAGCTGACTGATAGAGATCTGTTCTTTGACGGTCTTAGGCCTGGAAGGTTTTTCTGTCTTCTTATCAGGAGCGGAGGCCACGGCTATAATAGGTTTGTATGAACTGTTTTTGACTTCATTGGTCAGTTGCGTCACCATATCGATCAGCTCCTGTTTGAAGGTATCGGGAGCATACGCACCTTTTTCTATCATACGCAGCTTCCGTTCCCAGATACCCGTTAGTTCAGCACTTTTTAAGAGCTCCACCTGTATGGTATCGATCAGGTCAATCCCTGTCTGCGTAGCGATAATGTTCTTTTTTCTTTTCTCGATGTACCTGCGTTTGTATAAAGTCTCGATGATATTGGCCCTGGTTGACGGCCGGCCGATACCATTGTCCTTCATGAGCTCCCGCATCTCTTCATCTTCTACTTGTTTTCCTGCCGTTTCCATGGCCCGCAGAAGCGTTGCTTCCGTATACAGCTTAGGCGGAGAGGTTTTGCCGTGATGAATTCTTGGTTCATGTGGCCCGGATTCTCCCTCTGCGAAAACCGGCATGACCTTCTCTTCATCACCTTTTTCCTTTTTCTCCGTATGGTCATTACTGTAAAGCTCCCGCCAGCCGGGTTCCAGGATCTGCTTGCCGGTCGCTTTGAAAGGTACCTGGCCAACCATACCCAGGACAGTGGTATGAGAGACCTTACATTCCGGGTAAAAAGCAGCGATGAACCTGCGGACAATCATGTCATAGATCCGCTTTTCATCGATCTGTAATCCTCCGGCAGGCAATACGCCGGTAGGAATAATTGCATGGTGATCTGTGACTTTACTGTCATCGAAGACACTTTTCAGCTTCGGGATCGGTTTGTCAAGAACCTTGGCAGTGAACTCCTTGTAATACACCAGATCTTCCATGATACCTTTGATCCTGGGATGCAGGTCTTCGGAAAGGTAAGTTGTATCCACTCTGGGATAGGTCACGTATTTCTTTTCGTAAAGATTCTGTACCAGCTTCAGGGTATCTTCCGCAGAAAAGCTATATTTCTTATTCGCTTCTACCTGTAAAGATGTCAGGTCAAACAGTTTAGGATTTCCCTCTTTCCCTTCTTTCTTTTCAAAGGAAGTGACTACAAAGGGGTATTGCAGCAGGTATACCAGCCCTTTCTCCGCTTTTTCAAAAGATTTGAGCCGGTCGATATTCGCTGTGAATTCTGTCTCCCGGTAGATCGTTTTCAGTTCCCAGTATTCTTCCGGAACAAAGCTGTCAAACTCTTTCTGACGTTGTACGATCATGGCCAGGGTAGGAGTCTGTACACGGCCTATGGATAATACAGTATTACCTTGCGCAAATTTTTTGGTAAAAAGCCGGGTCGCATTCATGCCCAGCAGCCAGTCTCCGATCGCCCGCGCACTGCCGGCGGCATACAGGTTGTCATATGCGGTACTGTCCCGCAGTTGCCGGAATCCATCCTGTATGGCTTTCTCCGTAAGAGACGAGATCCACAGACGTTTGACAGGCGCCGTATTTCTGGCTTTCAGCAACACCCATCGCTGGATCAGCTCACCTTCTTGTCCGGCATCCCCGCAGTTGATGACCTCTTCGCAATCCTTCAGCAGTTGTTCAATGACAGAGAACTGGCGGGAAACGCCCTGGTTGCTGATCAGCTTGATACCGAAACTGGCCGGTATCAGTGGCAGATCTTCCAGCCGCCAGGATTTCCATCGATCATGATAGTCATGAGGTTCTTTCAGTGTGCAGAAATGCCCGAATGTCCAGGTCACCCGGTAGCCATTCCCTTCATAATAGCCGTCTTTACGCTGTCTGGCGCCGATGACTTCAGCTATATCTTTAGCTACGCTGGGTTTTTCCGCTATACACAATTTCATCCGGCCTTCCTTCTATCTGCAAAAGTACGCACACTACCAGTCCGCGAATATGCACAATTTTTAGAAATCAGCAGGTCAGAAATAGTTGGGCACCTGCCGGGCCATCACTATAGCTGCTCTCCACCGAAAGCTTTCGGTAGAGAGCGATCTTCCGTTCTGTCCCTGGTGCGAAAGGTCGGGGTTGCTGCCTGGACGTCATGAAAAAAACAGTCTAATCAGGTATAAAGGCTGATTCTGAACGTGGCTTTGAGTTAATATATTTGAGAGATTAAAGAATTAAGGAAACTTTTTATAGATATCTTTTCTATGAGCAATAGTAATCAGCCTGATCGTGTCAGTATTTATTTTCTCAAACCCTAATCTATAATTTCCTATTTTGATTCTGTAATACAGAGTATAGCCGGTCAGTTTTTTTACATTAGGAAGGTCATTAATTGTTCCCGCTGCTTCAGCTTTTATAATGATAGCTTCAATCCTTTTTAGAATAGATTGATCTTTTATCCTTTCGAGTGATTTGATAAACGATTTGTCAAACTGGACAATCATTTATTTTTCAATTTTTTAAAAACAGCCTCTCTGGAAACTAATTCACCCGTTTGTTCTGTTTGCATTAATTGACCCAAAGCAAAGTCTTCGTATTGCTCGTCGTCAATAACAGTTACCTGGGCACCTAGTTGTTTGGCTAGTTCTTTTAACAATTTCAGGTTGCCGTTTTTACTATCTGTTTTTATGATGATCGCCCCCATATTTCCAAATATAGTACTCAATATGCCATGATTCTACAATTAGTAAGACATTTTTGATCCGTTTTGGTTTCATATAACTTTCTATAAAGTCGCCAGATGATCCAGGATGCGGAACATCCGTTGATTATTGCCGGGTATGGAGGAAGTATTGGAAAGGATGTCATTTTCTTCCTGGATATAAGGTGCAGATATCAGTTCCTCCTGTCCGTGTTCGAGCATAGAGCGGACACCTTTATCCGTTACTTCAAAGTGAAACTGCAGCCCCAGTACGCGATCCTGGTACAAAAATGCCTGGTTGGTACATGCCTCCGAAAAGGCGAGGTGTTGGGCACCGGTCGGGAGCTCAAAGGTATCGCCATGCCAGTGGAATACCTCAAAAACAGGAGATGTATCCTTAAAGAATGGAAGCTGCTTTCCTGCTTCGGTCAGAGATATATTGAACCACCCGATCTCTTTCTCCGGGTTTCTGCTGACTTTAGCGCCCAGTACATCTGCGATCAGCTGAGCGCCCAGGCAGATGCCCAAAACTGTTTTGTTGTGCGCGATAGCTGTTTGTATAGCAGCTTTCTCCCGGGCCAACCATGGGAATTCACTTTCATCGTATACACCCATAGGACCACCCATGATGATCAGCCAGTCGAAATCTGTTACCGGAGGAATTGTTTCCTGTACAAAGAAACGGGTATAGGTTACTTCGTGTCCGTGAAGATCACACCAGTTGGCAATACTGTCCAGTCCTTCAAACGGCACATGCTGAAAACAGAGGATCTTTAAGTGTTTCATAGAATGCATACTGTTATAGCTAAAGCTATATAAATTCTGCTTACAAAAATCTATCGCATTGATTCATAGTGTTATCTTAAAAAGAAGACCGGTATTAATAGAAAAGGATACCCAAGTCAAGGTATCCTCTTATTATCCGGAAATCAGTTCACCTGTTGGTGAGCTTGCTCAGGCTTTTCTTACAAACTCCGATTTCAGGGCCATCGCGCCGAAGCCGTCAATTTTACATTCAATATTATGATCTCCATCCACCAGGCGGATCTTTTTCACCTTTGTCCCGGCTCTGACCGGACCGGATGCCCCCTTAACAGGTAAGTCTTTCAGCACAATCACCGTATCTCCGTCCTGTAACGGGTTGCCATTGGCGTCTTTTACTATTAAAACATCCTCTGCTGTCAGCTCGGCCGGGTTCCATTCATGGCCGCATTCCGGGCAGGCATAAGTATCTTCATTCAAAGAATATCCGTAAGGGCATTCACATTGAGGGCAGGGTTTCATTTCTTCAGACATGTCAATTCTCGCTTCTGTTATTAATAATTCAACTAGGGTTTGGATTCAAATGCTTGATCTTTCAGACTTTACAAAGATACGGAGTATAATGGCGTTTGTCTTATTTAATTTATGCGTATTGTCGTATATAATGTTATTGATTGTAGGCTATGAATTGTTGCCGCAGTTGAACACAGATGCTTAATCTCTTCATGAGTTAGAAATTGGATAACTATGAAGCCATGAAAAGCCTGTACAACTTATGTCCCTTCATTCCTTCATGGTTGAAAAAATGGAAAACATTAAGCCATTAAAGATTATTGCTTATCAATATTCAAAAACAGAGAAACTACAAAGCCTTTAAACGCTATTAAACCGATGGTGATTAGTATGAATAGAAATAAAAAAGGACAGCAACCAATCGGTTATTGTCCTCTTTTGTGGGCACAACAGGGTTCGAACCTGTGACCCCCTGCTTGTAAGGCAGGTGCTCTGAACCAGCTGAGCTATGCGCCCGGAATCCTTGATTCTGGTAATTTAATCAGAAAATTCTGAATCGGTGTGGGCACAACAGGGTTCGAACCTGTGACCCCCTGCTTGTAAGGCAGGTGCTCTGAACCAGCTGAGCTATGCGCCCGATATCATAAGAACTTGCAATCTCAGACCGCTCTTTAATTGCGTGTGCAAATATACGAGTCTTTTCTGCTCTGCCAACAGTCTCCCGGATAAATTTGAAAATTAATTTTGCCGTTATTATAGGGTCTTTATTCCTATTTTTAAAGGCGGTATGGCTGAGCGCAAATCCAAAGACCTGTACTCACAGCGACGATTCTGGAGATTACTCCTGATGGGTTGTGCCTTGGGCATCGTGCTTTTTTCGGTAATATTTACCTATCATCTGGCCAGGCAGATAGAAAAAGATGAGAAAAGCAGGGTGCAGGATATGGCGCAGGCTTATAGGGTGCTGGTGACCTCCACGGATGAAAAAGAGATCGAAGATGCATTGAAGCTCACACAAAAAAATGAGTCCATACCGGTGATATGGATGTCTTCCAATAATGAATTATACGATTCCAGGAATGTAGCCAATAAAAAGATCCTGACAGATTCGCTGGAATTAAAAAAGTATCTCCGCAAGCTCCGGGAAAATAACCAGGTTGTTGCCTTTGCGGTGAGTGAACAGGACTCGCCGCAATTGTTGTATTACGATGCTTCTGATCTGCTGGTCAAGGTGCGTATTTACCCGTATATGCTGCTGGGATTGGTAGTGCTTTTCCTGATCATTGCGCTGGTGGCAGTATCTCTGTCCAGGACTGCGGAGCAGAACCAGCTTTGGGTAGGGATGGCCAAGGAAACAGCTCATCAGCTGGGCACACCTTTGTCTTCTCTGAATGCATGGGTGGATCTGCTGGAAGAAAAGATACCCGATGAAGAAGGCCAGCTGATTACGAGCGAGCTGAGAAAAGATATCGGTCGCCTCGAGCTGGTGGCGGATCGTTTTTCCAAGATCGGCTCCAGCCCGGCGCTGCAGCAGGTTGCGGTAACGTCGCTCATTGAAAAGATCATTGCCTACATGAGTAACCGGGCTGCTAAAGGTGTCCGCTTCTCCTTTACTGATAAAACCCAGGGTAACGATGAAGCCATGCTCAACCCGTCTTTATTCGAGTGGGTATTGGAAAACCTGCTGAAAAATGCGCTGGATGCGATGGACGGACAAGGCCGGATCGATATTACTGTCGACAACATTCCCGGCATGCTGGTCATCGATGTGAAAGACAGCGGTAAAGGGATTCCGGCCAATAAATTCAACGCGATCTTTGAACCCGGTTATTCCACTAAGAAAAGAGGGTGGGGACTGGGCCTGACCCTGACCAAACGGATCATGGAGCAATACCACAACGGGAAGATCTTTGTCAAAGAGTCTAACGTGGGCAGCGGTACGACTTTCAGGATACAGCTGAGAAAAGATGCGTTCGTTTAAATCTCATCCAGCCGGAACGTCTCAGAAACGTATATACCTCTTTCATTTCTGTCCAGCTTACAGCATTCTACATCCTTGTCATGCTGGAAAAACAGGATATAATCGTTTTCGTATGCAGTTTCCAGTAGCTTGCTCTTTTCTTTGATTGTCTCCAGTGGCCGGACATCATAAGCCATGATATACGGCATCCGGACATGGTGATGACTCGGGATCAGGTCGGCACAGAAGGTGATCGTCTGGTCATCTCTGTAAATGTGAACGATCTGCATGGCTTCAGTATGACCGTTAACATATTCCACTTCAATGGTATTGATGCCGATCTCTTCCTGGTCTGTAAACTTCAATTGTCCCGATTCCATGATGGGCAGAATATTTTCCTTGAGGAAAGAAGCTTTCTCCCTCGGATTAGGATCGAGTGCCCATTTCCAGTGTTCGGAAGAGGACCAGTAAGTGGCATTCGGAAAAGTCAGCACCGGTTGACCATTACCGTCCAGTCTGACAGCGCCGCCACAATGATCGAAGTGGAGGTGTGTCAGGATCACGTCTGTAATATCTTCCGGCGTGAATCCGTGTTTTTGAAGAGATTTCTCCAACGTATCTTCCCCGTGTGGGTAAAAATGACTCCTGAATTTAATATCCTGTTTGTCTCCCAGGCCTGTATCGATGAGCACCAGCCTTTCGCCCGTTTCAATGAGCAGGCAACGGGAAGCCCAGGTACACATATTGTTTTCATCCGGTGGGTTCAACTTCTCCCACATGGTTTTAGGTACAACACCAAACATTGCTCCGCCATCTAACTTGAATAACCCCGTTTCTATACTATATAAATTCATTTTACCTTGATTTAAGAGAAGTACTTAAAAGTTAGCACTATTATACATCAACTATGTCTCGTAAGCAAAAAAACTGACAAAAAAATCCGCTGTACGTGCAGACAAGCAGAAAGATGTCATTTCTGTGTTTTTAGTAAGGTGAAATAACGGGTTGAGTTGTGTTTTTGTCGTTAATCGAGCAAGACTCCCGGTCACTTTTCCCGGTTCTGCCTGAAAATCATCTCCTTTCCTTCCTGATCTAAATATTGCAGAAATAACCCCATTATCCAGCTTAAGTAATTCTGTACAAGGATGGTAAGATTTATTTCATTTTATGCAAACAATGCTAATTCTGGTGCCCGATCTCATAAAGGTGCTTCCAGGGTTTTGCTGCTTCCAGTTCATAGGCCAGCTCCAGCAATAAAGCGTCCTGTCCGAACGGAGCTGCAAACTGAAGTCCTAAAGGAAGACCTTTACTGTCGTTGCCCATAGGCAGGGAAATAGCCGGTGAGCCTGAAATATTCTGCATACCCGGGAAGGGTGCGTAATAGGATGCTCTCCGGATGATCTCCTTACTGGACAACAGCGGTGAAAAATACCCGATTTCCGGTGTTCTTAAAGAAGTGACAGGCGTCATCAGCACATCATATTTCTGCATCAGCGTTTTTTCCAATTCGGCCATTGTCTTTTTAAGTGTACGGACACTGCGCGGAAAATCAACGATATTTTTCAGGAAGGTATTGCTCAATCCGTAGCTGAAAGGTTCCAGGTTATCTGTATCGATTTTGGTTTTCACCAGGAGGCTGCCCATTCTCGTCAGCAGGAAGGCCATAAAGCCATAATAATTGAGATAATGATTCCTCATTTCATCAATGTTTACAGGTATGGCGATCTGTTCCACCTTATGTCCGAGTGATTCCAGCAAAGCAGCCGTTTCCAATAGCACGCTGTGTGTATCCTCGTCCAAGTGACCCGGTTCACCCGGTGCTGCATTTTCCAGGAAGGCGATCCTCAGCCTGCGTTTAACAGGATCTTTGACATGTCCTATAGAAGGGAGTTTGGGATTTTTATAAAATTTCTCTGCTTCAGAGTAGAACGCAGCCGTATCCCGGACAGTGCGTGTCAGAACACCCTGGTATCCGATGTTGATCGGCATGATCTCCGAACCGTCAAAATTTACTAATCTTTGCCGGGAAGGCTTTAGTCCTACCAGGCCACAGCAAGCCGCGGGAATACGGGTAGAGCCGGCACCGTCATTGGCATGGGCGATAGGAACGACTCCGCTGGCCACCAGGGCACCTGAACCTGAAGAGGAACCTCCCGGAGTGTGATCAGTATTCCAGGGATTCCGGGTGATGCCCCATTTCTCATTTTCTGTGCTGCAGATCAGTCCGAATTCCGGCATAGTAGATTTACCGATGTAATTCAGTCCGGTAGAGAGCATCTGGTTGACAAAAGTTCCGTTCTTGACTGCCGGTTTAGCTTTGAACACTCCGGTGCCTAATTGAGTAGGATAACCTTTTATATTGTCGTTGTCTTTCACAAATGTTGGTACGCCATAGAAAAAACCTTTTTGGTTAGAATGGCGGGCCTCTAACGCATCATTATAGGTATTTAAGACAATTGCGTTTAAAACCGGGTTTACTCTCTCGGCTCTTGCAATAGCAGCTTCCGTTGCTTCTTTTAGGGATATTTTTCCTGAACGGATCGCTTCCGCAATACCTGTGGCATCGAGTGTGCCCAGTGCGTCATCAGCAAAAGCATGTATGGTTGCAGACATTTTATTTTTATTGATTGTACAAAGTAAAAGTAAACTTTAAACGCAGATGCTTAGCTTTTCTTGCAGAAAAAGATAACAAATTCGGATTCTAATGCTGAAGGTGGATCTATTGGTATGACTTATTGCTGGTGAATGTTGGAAGGCAGGTTTGCTTGTGGTTGAGATGGAATCCAGGCTCGGTCATGTAGATTGCTTTCTGCTGCCAAAGTGAGGTGATTGGCATCCGCCATTTTGATAGTAGTACGTTGAAAAGGGCAATCTGTTGAATAAAACACCTATCCATTTACTAGAGTTTATTTAGGCGGTTTCGCTATAAGTTCTAAGGACGGAAAAGTATCAAGACAAAATGTTTGAGATCAGCGAACGTTTTGCAGGGAATTGCCCCTATGCATTTCAGGTCGCGGCAGCGTGAAGAAAAAACGAGAGTAGTTTCAACTGTCTGAGCCGCAGGCGAGTTTTGAAACGAAGCCGTTTTTTTAGCTGCAAGACCGTTCAGAAATGCATCAGGGCTTGACTTTTTGTTTCTTTTGTGTCAAGACAAAAGAAAGCAGCACTGAATATTATTTCCGCAGATTATTGACGCTGGAAAGTACTTACCGGCCCTTCGAGTGACCTCAGGGCCAGAGCGCTCGTCTGTGAATACAATAAATACTAGTTGATTATTTACTATCAACCAGCAATACAAATATCTGTTGTCTTACAACCTAAGCCCTGATGCTGCAGGTGCAATTGTCCTATGCTGTCGTCTATGGTCTTAAAAGCCCTCTTAGCTATAGCACTCCTTTGGTACTCGGAAGATCATTTCCCGTGCGCTTGACCGCCATTTTGATCGCCTTCGCCAGTGCCTTGAAGATAGCCTCGATCTTGTGGTGTTCATTATCGCCCTCTATCTTGATATTCAGGTTGCAGGCCGCGGCATCGGAGAAAGATTTGAAGAAGTGATAGAACATCTCGGTAGGCATATCACCGACTTTTTCTCTTTTGAAAACCGCATCCCAGACGATCCACGGCCGGCCGGAGAAGTCGATCGCTACCTGTGCCAATGCATCATCCATCGGCAAGAGAAAGCCATACCGTTCTATACCTTTTTTATCTCCCAAAGCTGACTTAAAAGCTTCACCCAGTGCAAGCGCCGTATCCTCGATAGTATGATGCTCGTCAATATGGAGATCACCTTTGACTTTGATCGTGATATCACAGCCGGAGTGTTTGGCGAGCTGATCCAGCATGTGGTCAAAAAAGCCTAATCCTGTGCTCATATCCGCTTTGCCTTGTCCATCCAGGTTGACCGTCACATCAATATCGGTTTCTTTGGTCACCCTTTTCACTTTACCGGTTCTTTGCGGTGCCTTGAGAAATTCGTAGATCTCTTTCCAGGAGGTGGTTTTCAGCGCGAGCGTGGAAGATAAAGCCTGCAGATCCAGGAGATCATCATCTGCTGTGTCGAGGCTCCTTCCGATCAGAATTCCTTTGCTGCCGAGATTTTTTGCCAGCTGGATATCGGTGTACCGGTCACCTATCACAAAGCTGTTGGCCAGATCGTAATCACCGCTGAAATATTCTGCCAGCATACCGGTTCCCGGTTTCCGGGTAGGAGCGCCGTCTGCAGCATAAGTTCTGTCGATATGGATACCTGTAAAGCGGATGCCTTCACCTTCCAGTATCTGCAACATTTTATTTTGCGGACCCCGGAAACTTTCTTCCGTGAAGTGGGGTTGCCCCAGGCCGTCCTGGTTGGTGACCATCGCCAGTTGATAATCCAGCTCACTGGCAATTTTACCCAGGTAAGTCAGAACACCCGGAAGGAAAGACAGTTTTTCGTAGCTGTCGATCTGCATATCTTCCGGTTCATGTATAATGGTGCCGTCACGGTCTATAAATAATACTTTCTGTGCCATGTTTTATGCTTTAGCGAATGCTTCCATCCAGCGGAGCAGTTCGTTGTTTTCTTCTTCATTTCCTACAGTGATCCTTACGCAGCCTTCACAGAGCGGTGTGGTATTCCTGTTCCGGACCACTACTTTATGATCGGTCAGGTATTGATATAATCTGTTCGGATCGTCCACTTTCACCAATATAAAATTAGCATGGGAAGGATATATTTTCTGCACGTAAGGCAGTTGTGCAAATGCCTCGTTCAACCTTGCGCTCTGTTCCATGATCTCCTTCGCCATCTCAGCTTTCTTAGGTTCGTTGATCAGTGCTTTCATGGCAGCTTCCTGCGCCAGGCTGCTGACATTATAAGGTGGTTTGATCGCTGTAAGTATCCTGATCAGTTCCTCAGAAGCGAAAGCCATGCCTACCCGGATACCTGCCATTCCCCAGGCTTTGGATAAGGTTTGCATGACAACGATGTTAGGATATTGATCCAGCCGGGTGATCCAGGATGCTGCAGGAGCGAAATCAATATATGCTTCGTCGATCACCACCAGGCCGTTAAAATTTTCGATCAGGCGGGTGATATCCGCTTCATGCAACAGGTTGCCCGTAGGATTGTTAGGGGAGCAGATGAAGATCATTTTCGTATGTTCATCTATTGCTGTCAGGACTTTATCTACCTGCAACTGGAAATTACCGGTCAGCAGTACGGATTTAAGCGCCACATTATTCAGCTGAGCAGAGGTTTCATACATCCCGTAAGTTGGCGGACAGATGATCACATTGTCTTGCCCGGGCTCGCAGAATGCCCTGTACAGCAGGTCGATGACCTCATCACTGCCGTTGCCGATGAACACCTGTTCCTTGACAATGCCTTTTAACCCGGCTACTTTCTGCTTGACGGAAGTCTGTACCGGGTTAGGATACCGGTTGAGGTCCATGCCTGAGGCAGAGCCGTAGGCATTCTCATTGGCATCCAGGAAAATAGCGTCTGCTCCGGTGTATTCCGTCCGGGCAGATGAATATGCTTTAAAATTTCTCAGGTGCGGCCTGAGTAAGGATTGTAAATCGAATGACATCAGTCTTCCTGATTTTAAAGGGTTTGGAGACGAATAGTGACTGCATTTTTATGTGCTTCGAGCGCTTCTGCAGCCGCCATTTTTTCTATTACTGGGCCTAAATTTTTCAGACCTTCTCCGGTGATGCGCTGGAAAGTGATCTTCTTGACGAAGGAGTCCAGGGAAACGCCGCTGTAGGCTCTTGCATAACCATTGGTCGGCAAGGTGTGATTGGTACCTGAAGCATAATCACCGGCTGATTCAGGAGTGTAATGACCGATGAATACTGAGCCTGCATTAATGACCTGTTCTGCCAGTGCTTCCGGTTCCGCTACCTGTAAGATCAGGTGCTCGGGTGCATATACGTTACTCAGGGCAATAGCTTCCTGCAGATTGCTGACCAGTACCAGTTTGCTGTTGTCCAGCGCTTTGGCTGCGAAACCTGCTCTCGGCAGTACCGCAAGCTGTTCTGCAACAGCCTTTTCTACCCGGTCGATCATATCAGCATCGTCTGTAATGAAAACAACCTGGCTGTCTGCGCCATGTTCAGCCTGGGACAGCAGGTCTGCTGCGATGAATGCAGGATGGGCCGTATGGTCGGCAATAACTGCTACTTCGGAAGGTCCTGCCGGCATATCGATGGCTACGCCTGCTTTATTGACCAACTGCTTGGCTGCGGTGACATATTGATTACCCGGTCCGAAGATCTTGAAGACTTTAGGAACAGTAGCAGTGCCGTATGCCATAGCTGCGATAGCCTGTGCGCCACCAGCCTTAAATATTCGGTGCACTCCGGTCAGTTTTGCAGCGTACAGGATAGCAGGGTGGATATTGCCTTTTTTATCAGGAGGCGAACATAAGATCACCTCTTCACAGCCTGCCAGCTGAGCTGGTATGGCCAGCATTAAGACAGTGGAAAACAAAGGTGCTGTTCCGCCAGGGATATAAAGTCCTACTTTTTGTATGCCTACGGATTTTCTCCAGCAGCGGACACCTGGCTGCGTTTCTACTGCGGGTTCTTCTCTTTTTTGTTGTGCGTGAAAGCGGGTAATATTATCTGCTGCTGTCCGGATGGCCTGCCGGAGGTCTTCAGGCACCAGGCTGATAGCGGCTTCCTGTTCCTCCGCGCTTACTTCGATAGCTTCGAGTTCAATTCCGTCAAACTGAGCAGCAAAAGCTTTTAGTGCACCATCTCCTTCGCTGGCAACACGTGCCATGATCGGAGCTACTTTTTGTTCAATCTCCTCCAGGGACATCACGGGTCTTTGCAACAGGTCCTCCCATTGATCGGGGGCCGGGTGGATGATCTTTTTCATGGAAGAGACTAGTGAATGAGTTTTTCAATCGGCATAATGAGTATACCTTCTGCGCCTGCAGCTTTGATCTGCTCGATCTTCTCCCAGAAATCCTGTTCGGTGATCACGGAGTGAACGGAACTCCATCCCGGTCTTGCGAGCGTCTGAACGGTCGGGCTGCTCAGTCCCGGCAACAGGGAAATGATCTGCTCCAGGCTTTCATTCGGAGCATTGAGCATAATATATTTGTTCTTTTTCGCCTTCCGGACTGCGGTGAGCCTGAACATGAAACGTTCCAGGATCTCTTGCTTAGCGGCCGAGAGATGACTGTTCGAGATCATGACGGCCTCCGAATTGAAGATTTGTTCCACTTCTTTCAGGCCATTGCTCAGCAGGGTGCTGCCGGTGCTGACGATATCGCAGATACCTTCTGCCAGCCCGATGCCGGGTGCGATCTCTACAGATCCGCTGATCTCATGGATGTCTGCTGTAATACCTTGTTCCTGCAGGTATTTTCCCAATAACCTGGGATAGGAGGTGGCAATAGATTTACCGTCCAGGTCACGGATGCCATTGTAAGGAACACCTCTTGGAATAGCGATGGACAGGCGGCATCTGCCAAATCCTAATTTAGTAACGATATCTACCGATTTGGCCGATTCGACCAGTACGTTTTCTCCCACGATACCGATGTCCGCTACGCCATCTTCCACGTAGCCCGGAATGTCATCGTCTCTGAGGAAGAGGATCTCTATCGGGAAATCATATGCGGCGGTCATCAGCCGGCCCGCACTGTTTGGAAAACTGATATCACATTCGTCGATCAGTTCGAGTGATTTCTCGCTCAGTCTACCCTTTTTCTGGATAGCCAGTTTTAATTTTTCCATGATCTGCAAATTTAGCCAATCACAACAGAATATCTGTTGATCTTTCGGCTATTTAAATGAATAAATACTAACTAAAAGCTTATAAAATTGCTGTTGCTGTAAGAAAAAAGATTTTTCCTAAACTTCGGTCAAAACAGACTTACTATACAACGGTTCAAATAATGTACACTTCCTCCCGCGAGGAATGATGAAAGAAGGTATGGAACAACACTGTGTACATGCGTCGTGTAAAGGTAGAGATTTATTTGAATGGGTAAATTATGTTAATGTGAAAATTAGGTAATGTGCCAATGTGGAAATTAGATAATGTGAAAATGTGTTGATGTTAATGAGCCAGAGAGGTAGTTTATGTATCATGAAGCATTGTAAGTGTCGAAACGATTTTTCTTCAAGTAGCTGAAATATTTGTGTTGTAAACAACTTAAAAGTGATGCATCGAATAAAACGGGTATTCGTTGCATAAAATGCGTCGAATAAAACCTATATTCGTTGCATAAAATGCGATGAATGGCTGTTTTTATATATCAGCAGGATGGATGGCCGGCTTTTGTCTGGAACAGTGATGAGATCATCAGCTTATTAAGTGAAGCCAGAAATTTGCAGGGCAGGCTGATCGGCAAGATGGAATCTCTGGGATTTGACTTGCGGAAAGAGGCCTTGCTGGATACGTTGACATTAGACGTTTTAAAGACATCGGAAATTGAAGGTGAATATCTGAACGCCAGCCAGGTACGCTCATCTATTGCCCGGAGATTAGGAATAGAGATAGCAGGTTTAGTGGCATCTGACAGAACTGCAGATGGTATTGTGGAAATGATGCTGGACGCTATTCAAAACTGTTTCGAACCGTTAACGACTGAAAGACTTTTTAACTGGCATGCTGCGTTGTTTCCTGCCGGAAGAAGCGGAATATACAAGATTACGGTTGCGGATTGGCGGAAGGATACGACCGGGCCCATGCAGGTTGTATCCGGGGCTATGGGAAAAGAAAAAGTTCATTTCCAGGCACCGAACTCGTTTTTACTTGATCGTGAAATGAACCTGTTTTTAGATTGGTTCAATAAAGGTGCTGAAATGGATCTGGTGATAAAAGCTGCCGTTGCTCACCTGTGGTTTATTACTATACATCCGTTCGACGATGGAAATGGCCGGATCGCACGGGCTATAACAGATATGTTATTAGCACGGTCTGATAAAAGTACACAGCGGTTTTATAGCATGTCCGCTCAGATCAGGCTGGAAAGAAAAAAATATTATGAGATCCTGGAAAAAACACAAAAAGGAGATCTGGATATTACCAGATGGCTCAGGTGGTTTTTAAACTGCCTGATAAATGCATTGAAATCGACAAATGCTGTCCTGGTAAAGGTCTTGCTTAAAGCAGATTTCTGGAAAATGCATTCTGAAACGACAATGAATGAAAGACAGAAAAAAATGCTGAATAAAGTATTAGATGGATTGGAAGGAAAGCTGACCTCGTCAAAATGGGCAAAGATCGCTAAATGTTCAAAAGATACAGCGATACGGGATATTAATGATTTAATTGAAAAGGGTATACTTCGGAAAGAAACGGCCGGCGGCCGGAGTACAAATTATGAATTGGAAAGGAGTGCCGGCCAGTACAGTATCTAATTGAAGTTGCATATGGGGGCACAGTGTTAATACTATATTTGTTATATTGGTTAACTTAAAGTTAACTGCTATGAAGGTAAGGCGCGTAAAATTTGATTTCTCGAAAGAGATGCCGTTGCACTACATAAACGATAATATTTTCTCTACCCATTTTGTCAATAGTATCCACATCATATTCCCGGAAGGAGAGAAGTTCTTTATCAGGAGCTTGCAGAAGCTGGTGCCTAAGATCGACGATAAAGAGATCCTGAAACAGATCCGTGAATTTTCCGGTCAGGAAGGCACGCATGCGCATCAGCATCATTTGTTCTGGAAGAAGCTAAGGGAACAGGGTTTTGATATCGACCCGTTTGTCAATTTCTTTGACCAGACCTGTTTCCAGGGTTTGGAGAAGATTATCTATGAGGTATACGGAGAAGAATATGGCGCTAAAATAGCTTTGGCGGTGACAGCTGCACTGGAACATTATACAGCTATGCTGGCAGAAATGGTACTGGAAAATCCTGGCGTATGGGAAGATCTGCCTGAAAATATGCGTCACCTGCTTTTCTGGCATGCAGCGGAAGAGATCGAGCATAAAGCTGTGGCTTATGATGTGCTGCAGCATGTGGATGACAGCTATCAGCTGAGAGCCTTCGGCATGTTCATCGCTACTACGATCCTGTTTGGGTTTATTGCGATCGGTACGAGTGCTTTCTTTTACCAGGATCCAGAGAAAAAATGGCTGAAAATGCCAAAGGATTTCCTGGTCTTCATCCGGCATATCGGTCATCCGGCGGTTCGGAAGTTTGTCACGCAATGGTATAAGTTTTTTGATAAAAGCTTCAACCCGGCTCAGATCGATAATATGCACCTGGCGATCAACTATTTTGAAGAGCATAAGGCGCGGTATGAGAAGCGGGCCTGATAATGATGATTGAATGTGGTAATGTGATACTGGGTTGGATAATGGACCACTTCCGATAGTTATCGGAACACCGTTTTTGCTAATAAAAAGACCATGATCGTAAGCTCGAATACGGGTTGGTGAGGGTTTCGAACCAACGTATTCTCAGAAATCCATACTTGCTACAAGTCCATGAATACAGTTCTCTACTACAACATCTTTTACCACCTGCGCAAGCAGGTGTCTGAATACTGGTACTATTAGTAACTGTTTACACGGGTAGGATCGGCTCAATTAGAGTTTTGGAAAGAAAACAACCTTTGTAAGTGAACAGCCTGTATAATTTTAGCGACATAATACTCATACATGACATCATCTATAGCAATCGTAGGCGCTGGAATCGGTGGTTTGTCCACTGCGCTGGTGTTAAAGCAGAAAGGATTGCCGGTGACGGTCTATGAAAGTACTGCGGAGATCAAACCTGTAGGTGCCGGGATCGTCATGGCCAGCAATGCGATGCAGATATTTCAAAAGCTAGGTGTCCGGGAAAAGATAGAAAACGCCGGTTACCGTGTCTCTAGAATGAAGATCACAGATGAGCAGCTTAAGAACATCTCTACGGTAGACCTGGCAAAATTTGAGCAGAAGTATGGCGTACATAATGTGGCTATCCACCGGGCAGATCTGCAACGGATACTTGCTGAAGAGATCGGGTTTCAGCATATCTGTCTGGGTAAGCGGTTGTCGAAGATAGAAAGGCAAGGTGCTTTCCGGTTGACGTTTGAGAACGGTGCTGTCGTGCTCAGTGATGTGGTAATCGGTGCTGACGGTATTCATTCTACCGTTAGAACTCAGTTGTTCAAGAGTGGTACGCTCAGAGACAGTGGTCAGCAGTGCTGGAGAGGCGTTTGTGAAATTGATCTGCCGCAGAAGTACCGGTATGAAGCTTATGAAGCCTGGGGAAAAGGTAAACGGCTGGGATTTGTCCGAATCAATGAGCAGGCTGTGTACTGGTATGCCGTTGTCAATACCGGAATGATCCGGTCTCAGGAAATGGATTTAAGAGTCTTATTCAGAGAATTCCATCCGGATATTCTGGCGATCATTTCTGCTACTCCTGAAGAACAGGTTCATTTCAGTGACCTGATGGACCTGAAGCCGATTTTTCAATGGCAACAGGACAATGTCTGCCTGATCGGAGATGCAGCGCATGCTACGACGCCGAATATGGGTCAGGGCGCTTGTCAGGCAGTAGAGGATGCCTATGTGATCGGCCGGTTGCTGGAAACGGGCAAACCTATATCGGCTGTGTTTGCAGAATATGAAAAGATCCGGATCCGGAAAGCTCATCATATTGTACATACAAGCTGGACCATCGGCAAGGCCGCACATCTGGAGAACGGGTTAGGTATCTGGTTCCGCAATCTGCTGATGAGAAGCTTACCTCAATCAGTTAACAATAAGCAACTGGAAGAGATATTTGATATCAATTATGTTTGATAAGGTCAATGCATAAAACGATGCGATTTGACCAGATCATATGGACGGTGTAACTGAGACCTTATAGGTTTATTTCAGATATTCTTTAAAGAACGTTTCCAGCTTATCGAAAGGAATAATATCTACTTTGTCGTAAAAATCCACGTGGACTGCATTAGGAATGATCATTAGCTCTTTCGGTTCGGAAGCCATTTGGTAAGCATCTTCACTGAAATAACGGGAATGTGCGTTTTCGCCTGCAATGATCAGCAGGGGCCTTGGTGAAATCTCTCTGATATAGGTCAGGATCGGCATATTCATAAAGGATAACGGATTGGTAGCATTCCACGCTCCTGTTGAGCTCAGCGAACGTTCGTGAAATCCTCTTGGTGTCCGGTAATAGTCGTAATATTCTTTTACAAATTGTGGTTCATCGCCTTTCAGTTTTTCGGGGTTTAATACTGCTCCTGCGTGGAATGTTCCCACTTCTGCATCTTTCCAACGTTGCTCGCCTAATTGTTCTAATGTTTTGGTACGTTCTTCCAAAGTAACTACATCATTATAGCCTTTTGACATTACCCTTGTCATATCGTACATACTTGTTGTTGCAACGGCTTTTACACGTTTGTCAATGGCGGTAGCGTTTAATGCAAAACCTGCCCAACCGCAAATACCAATGATGCCTATTTTATTTCTATCAACAATTTTTTGTATTCCAAGAAAATCTATTGCCGAACTAAAATCTTCGGTATTGATGTCGGGCGATGCAACGGCACGAGGTTCGCCACCGCTTTCGCCTGTATAGGACGGGTCAAAAGCCAAAGCGATAAAACCACGTTCTGCCATTTGATTGGCATACAAGCCCGATGATTGCTCTTTTACAGCACCGAAAGGTCCGCTGATGGCCAATGCAGGTAAAGGTTCGTTGCCAGGATTTTTCGGAGTGTACAGATCACCTGTAAGTGTAATGCCGTAACGGTTTTTAAAGGTTACTTTCTGACGGGTAACTTTATCGCTCAATTTGAAAGTATAGTGTTCTGTTTTTGCTGTATTGGCCATATTCTCTGAATTTTGCTTGCTTGCTGGATTTTGCTTGCAGGATTGCCCTGCTAACATCAGCATTGTAATTGCTAAAATTGATAATCGCTTCATTCTTTCCGGTTTGGATTACAATACAAAATTAAAAACAAAGCTCTGCAGCGACTTTGCTGTAAGGCTCAAACTACCTTGCTGTAAGGCTCAATTTTGGTTTTAAAATATTTTGGCGTGCCCCTGCGGGTCGGGCTTTCTGCTACAAGTCCTCGCTCCGTTGCACTCCACTGCGGGCTATTCGCTTCTATCCCTCACGTAAAAGCGGACATATTGCTTAATCGCTTAATTTCCTTTGTTAAGGTTTTATTTTTGGCAACTGAATAAAGCCAGGCTGTGGGATTTTCGGGAACTCTGTTGATTGCCCAATGTTCCGATGCTTTTAGAAATGTGTCGCTGGCAATGTCTTCGGCAATTTCAATGTGCTTTAAACCAAAATGACGGCATAAAACAGCCGTCATTTTCACATATTCCTGCCGGAATAAATGCGGTAAAAGTTCGCTATGTGATTTTGTCCGGGACAATACTACAAGATTGTTTTCCTTGTGCTTATTGCAATCCTGTTCCACGCATTTATGGTAACAACTGCCATTATGATTTGTGCAATGTAATTTTCATCAAAGAGCTTTTCGGCCTGCTGATACGTTTTGTCGCTTAATCCGTTGTGACTGATTAAAGTTACTTCTTCCGTTATGGCTAAAACTGTTTTTTCTTCTTCAGTAAACAATTCTGTTTCTCTCCAGGCATTGAGCAAGAAAATACGTTGTGCGGTTTCACCCTGTTTTAATGCATCTGAAGTGTGCATATTAATACAAAAGGCACAACCATTGATTTGTGAAGCCCGTATTTTAATCAGCTCCAGATGTGTTTTTGATAATTGGCTGTTTTGCAAATAGTTTTCTAAGGCGAACATTGCTTTGTATGCGTTCGGTTCGAGCTCTTGTATATCTATTCTTTGCTTCATTTATAGAGTATTTTAAGTTATTTCTTCACGACTAATCCCGTTTTAAAACTTCTCTCACTTCAATACTTCCGCCCACCTGGTCAAAAATCGGATTAGCTTTTGCCATTTCTACCGCTTCGTCAATGGTGTCAGCTTTTACAACAATGTAACCGCTGATAAATTCCTTGATTTCGGTGTAAGGTCCGTCCGTTACCACGTTGTTAGGCTTTACGGTTTTCGAACTTCCCGGAATTGGCAAAAGCGTATTGCCTTTGTCCGCCAATTTGTTTTGTGAAGCAATTCCTGCCAGCCAATTCATTCTTTCCTGCATTTGTTCAGGCGATGGTCTGAAATAGGAAATGTCGTTTAATCTGAAAATTAATGCAAACTCTTTCATTTTTTTAATATTTAATGTTCGCCTTAATGACAATTGGAATTGAGGAGTGGGGACAAAGTTCGTGATTTTTTACGTTCGGTTGCGTGAGGGGTTGCAGTGGAGATCCTTTTGTGTAGCGGAGCGGAACAAAAGATTGGAACGGAAAGCGCGCCCAAATAATCTGTAATTTATGAAATGCTGATACCTCCGTCTACTGAAATAGGCTGACCTATAACGTAGCTCGATGCGGGACTAAAAAGCCACAATACTACTTCTGCCACTTCGCTTGCTTTACCAAATCGTTTAATCGGTGCCCACTCTTTTGTGGCTTCCACAGGTAAATCGCCTACTTTAATCATATTTTCTACCATTGGGGTTTCTATTGTGCCCGGACAAACTGCATTGATGCGAATACCTTTTGGGGCGTATTCCATAGCTGTGGATTTTGTCAAACCCAATACACCATGTTTGGCGGCTATATAGGCAGAGCGTCCGTGTCCACCGATTAAACCACCGATCGACGAATTGTTTACGATTGCTCCGCTTCCTTGCTTACGCATTTGCAGAAGTTCGTATTTCATACATAACCAAACGCCTTTCAGATTGATGTTTAATACACGGTCAAAATCTTCTTCGGTAATGTCTGCCGTGTCGGTATCTCTTAATTGTATTCCTGCATTGTTGAAAGCTGTATCTAATCTGCCGTAGGTTGCTACTGTTGTATCTATTGCTGTTTTTACATCTTCTGCTTTGGAAACATCACATTTTACCGCAATAGCTTCCCCGCCTTTTGCTTTTATTCTGTCGGCTACTTCCTGTGCTGTTTTTAAATCAACATCGACAACTACTACTTTTGCCCCTCGTTCGCCTGCTAAAATGGCTGTCGCTTCGCCCATTCCTTTTGCTCCGCCTGTTATAAATACTACTTTATTTTCCATATTATTAGGATTTTTTTATTGTTGTTTAATGTTGTTGTATTCTTCATCTGTAACACGTTCCGACCAATCCGCCAAACCTTTTTCAGTATTGGGCAGTATATAAATCTGTGTTACGCTACTGTCTTTTGATGCTCCGTGCCAATGCAATACATTAGGCGGGCATTTTACTACATCGCCTTTTCTAACTATTTGTATGGGTTCGCCTTTTATTTGATGATAGCCCACACCGTCCAAAACAATTATAATTTGTCCGCTTGGGTGCGAATGCCAAACATTGCGTGAACCTGCTTCAAATTCTTCAACGCCTACGGCAGTTGTATAAATGCTGTCTTCTTCAAACAGTTTATTATGCCACGCCTTGCCTGTAATAAGGTCTGCGGATAGTTGTTCGCCTCTTTTAAAAATGGATTCTTTATTTTGTTCGTTCATTTTGTCGTGATTTTGATTGTTGCTACAAGCGGTAAATAAGAGTATAGCACTTGCCAACAGTATTTTTGATATTGGTTGCATCATTATTTTTCTAATTCAAATGTTACCGTAACAGAGCCACTAACCGTGAAATGTTCTATTCCGCTTGTGATTTTACCTACTGAAATTAAGCCGTTGGAATAACCAAAGTCTTTATAAAATAGGGCTATGTTTCCCCAAGGGGCATACAGTGTAATATCGCCAACGGACGGGTCAAATCCTGCTGGTGCGTCTTTTGTTGATAGTTTTCGGGACGGATAAAATATTTTTTCCGTGTTGGAATAGTCGTCCATTTTTACGGTAAGCGGTAGCAATGTTGCAAAATCCCTGCCTGTGGGATTGTCGTATAAAACAGCCGTAGCGGTTTTGTTTCCTATGGTTATTTTGAGTTTCATTGTGTCTTGTTTTGGTGTGTTGTTTTCCTCTTTGGGTGTATGTTCTTCTTTGTCCGCATTACAGGCGTATAATTGTGTACAGCCTAAAATGAGTATGATTGTGTAAAGTATCTTTTTCATATTATTCAATGGTTTTAATGATTTTAGCAGGAATACCGCCTACAATCGTATTATCGGGAACGTCTTTTGATACTACCGCACCCGATGCTACTACCGCATTTTCGCCAATGGTAACGCCTTGTAAAATGGTTGCTCCTGCACCAATCCAAGCATTTTTTTTGATGTGGATAGGTTTCGGGACTAATGCGTGTCTGGTTTCGGGTTCTAATGGGTGTCCCTCTGATAATAAGCTAACCTTTGGTGTTATCAATACATTATCTTCTATGGTAATTCCGCCCAGATCCAAAAAAGTACAGTCGAAATTGATGAACACGTTTTTACCGATTCTGGTATGTTTTCCGTAGTTGATGTACAAAGGTGTAAATACGGCCACGCTTTCGTCGATTTCTGTATCCGTTATTTGGCCTAACAAATCCCTGATTTCTTTCGGGTCTGTTGCGTTATTCATCTGTACAAGCAATTTTTTTGTGCTGTATGAAGCTTCCCGCATTTTATAGGCCTGAGGGTCATTGGGCGAAATGGTTTCTCCGTTTTTTAACCGCTCAAAAACATCTGTAGTTTGCATTATCTTATTTATTTATTTATAATGCAAAATTAGAAGCAAAATCCCGCAACGGCTTTGTTGTGAGGCTCAAATCGCTTTGCTGTGCGGGCCAATCCGATCTGCCTGTTTTGGGAAAACCATTGACTGGGTTTTCAGAGCGAAACCAATAGTGCTGTACTCTTGATATTATTTGGATGGCCTGTTGATTAAATAGAAATCGTACGTATACACATTATACGGCAGCATTATTTTGGAGAAATATTTTGCTGAGAGGCAGCCTATTAATAATGGTAAAAACAACTGGTAGCCGTTCGGAACTAAGTTGCAGGCCAGGATTAAAGCAGTAAAAGGCGCATATATAGAAGCTGATAATGTAGCGGCAGCTCCCACCAAAGCAAAATTGAGCGGGATCAGCTCCATATTAAACTGTGCATTGCAAAATCTGGCAAAAAACAATCCCAGAATCGCGCCGGCTACAATGCTCGGTGCGAAAACACCGCCATCGCCGCCAGCTCCCAACGTTAAGGAGGCGGCAACCGGTTTTAAAAATAAAAGAAAGGCTAATATGAATAACGGGATCGTAGGAGAGCTGATGGTTTCTTTTAACCCGTGATAGCTGTCGCCGTACAAGGCCGGTAACAGGAAAATCAGTAAGCCCACTGAAATGGCACCGAGATTGACCCTCAAAAAGTTATTGTTGATGTTTTCGAAGAGCTTTTTCATTCGTGTGACCAACAGTGTAAAATATACGGATAAGGCCCCACCCATCATGCTCAGAATGATAAACAAGGGGAGTGCATACCAATGCCATTGTTGCACAGGAAAAGGAAGTAACGGGGTGCTTTCAAATATGAAGATAAAAGCCCAGGCTACCAATGCAGCCGTCGTACAACTAGTTATAAGCGACTTTCTTACCTTTCTTGAGATCACTTCAACCGCGAATAAAAAACCTGCCAACGGACTGACAAACAGAATCGCAACGGCTGCTGTCACACCTGCACAGATCAATTCCCGCTTATATGATTGTGCAGAAAAATTTTGTTTATATGCCAGGTTGCCGACCGTTGCCGTTGCCACAACAGAGGAAACTTCAATCCCTGTTGAACCTCCGAAAATAACAGTCAGGAATCCATTGATAAGGTGTGAAGGTGCTTTGAATGCAGGAAGGTGTTCTTTCCTGTGGTCCAGTGTTTTATAAATCTCTGTAATCCCTTGGTCGGTAAAACAATATATAGAAAGCTCGCCTTGGTCTGAATCGTTTGGGAGATCAGGTGCTCTGCGTGTTCTGTTGAATATTTAATCGCATACACCAATAATGTGCTGCAAAAGCTTACAACGGTTGATGCTAATACAAGCTTAAAATAGTTTTGATAGGTTATCTTTTTCCTTTCCACTTTACAAAGGTAAAAAGCCTGGGTTCTGAGGCAATCATCCGTTGACACTTTTGGAAACCCGGTTGATTAAGATCAGATTTCAGTAGGTGAAACTCCGTATTGCTTCTTAAACGCAGTCGAAAAATGCGAGGGATTTTTAAAGCCTACTTCCAGGTATACATCCTGTACTTTCTTTCCCTCTTCTTTCAGTTTTATGTAAGCGGTTTCCAGGCGTTTCCTGATCAGCCATTTCTGAGGTGTGAGATTGCTGATTCTTTTGAAATCTCTTTTGAATGTTGCCAGGCTCCGGCCTGTATAAGCTGCGATCTGCTCCATAGAAAGGTCATCCATATAGTTGTCATTGAGGAACTCCAGGAGGTCTATTTTCCAGGGATCGGTAAAGTCGAACAGGATAGGGTAAAAGATCTCGGAATGATTCAGTAAAGCATAGATTCCCTCTTGTAATTTCAGATGGATTACGCCCTCGGTTGGTTTCACATTGTCTTCAAAATAGGGAGTGAGCGACTGGAACAAGCTGATAATGTCTGCCCTTGGCCGGAGCTTAAATACATTTTCTTCCGGAATGGCTATGTTCTTTGGTAAACCGGCTTTGTTCATTCTGCTGTAAAACTCACGCAAGACATTGCGTTTGAATGTGAGCGAAATACCTTTATACAGGTCTTCGCCTTTGCTGTTTTTGTACATCATCAAACGGTGGTCGCGGCGGATGAATGCACATTCTCCTGCCTGTATCGTAATTCGCTTGTCTCTGTCTTCGATCACCTGTTCGCCCGAATATAAATACACTAAAACGTGTTCGGGTGTGGCGTGAATGCACTTCTCGCTGTAATCCGAAAAGCACGAAAGAAATATTCCCGAATAGCTTATGGTTCTTAATTTATCGGCTTGTTCCATCTTTATAACCGGTTGATTCTATTAAATCTGTTGCAAAAGTAATCATCACAGGATCCTTTATCTTTATTGTAAGGCTCATTTAACATTGCTGAGCGGTTCAATGTTGTTTTGTTACTATACTTCAGAGTGATGCCTTTATCATAGTAATCTTTCCTGTCGGGCATCTGTAAATTATCTGTAATAAACTGACAGCCAGTTGTATATTAGTTGTAATAATCATTAACTGTAAAAACTGAAAAGATGAAGTATACTTTGGTCATCTTACTGTTGTCTTTGTCCGTTGCCAGCCTGGCCCAGTCCAATCTTCCGTTGTTCCTGGAAGGAGACTGGAAAGTTGAAAACAAAGCGATCTATGAGCATTGGGATCCGCTCAACGATCATACCCTGAAAGGTTTTTCGTATAAAAAGCAAGATAGGCAGATCCTGGTATCTGAATACCTGGATATCACGCAAACAGGAGACGGGATATACTATACTGCTTCAGTGCTTCATCAGAACCAGGGTAAAAGTATCAGCTTCAGGTTGACAGGAACAGACAGCTCTTTTGTTTTTGAAAACGCAGCTCATGATTTTCCTAAGAAGATCGTCTATCAAAAATTGAGCGATACGGAAGTGCTGGTGCAGGTGTCTGATGGTCAGACAAAAGGTTTTTCCTATAAAATGATTCGCCAGCATGTACCGAACGCTAAGGACAGTACTGTTTCCAATCCCAACTTTGACCCGGTATTGGCAGAAAAGCTGGGCGGTGATGATTATGGAATGAAAAGTTATATACTCGTTATCCTTAAAACCGGAACCAATCAGACAACAGACCAGGATTTTATCGGCAATAGTTTCAGGGGACATATGGATAATATCCACCGGTTGGTCACAGAAGGAAAACTGGTAGTTGCGGGTCCTTTAGGTAAAAATGAAAGAACATACCGGGGAATCTTTATTCTTCAGAATATCGGCTCCCTGGAAGCTGCCCGGGAACTGCTGCAAACGGATCCTGCCATTTCATCAGGGTTGCTGGATGTGGAATTATATAACTGGTACGGTTCCGCAGCATTACCTCAATACCTGGATTTCTCCGATAAGATCTGGAAAGTAAAGCCCTGATCCGTCACTTTCCCATCAGGTTGATCACTATACAGGCACCCTTAGAATCGGTATTTCTATTGAACTGTTGTTATATTTAATTCAAACAGCTATCAGATATGAGTAATTCTTTCAAACCAGCCGGGTACAACTCTGTTTCGCCGTATTTTATTGTTGACGATGCAGAACGCTTCCTGGATTTTCTGGCCAAAGTACTGGATGGGCAGCTGCTCCGGCGATATGACCGGCCGGATGGTACCATCATGCATGCAGAGGTGAAGATCGATGATTCGGTGATCATGCTGGGCAACGCATCGGACCGCTTTCCGCCGATCCGGTTGGTGCTTCATGTGTATTATCCTGATGTGGATGGTGTCTATGATAAAGCTATTGCCTATGGCTGTGCACCGGTAGAATCTCCGAAAGAACAGGATAACGATCCTGACAGGAGAGGAACATTTGAAGATATGTGGGGAAATATGTGGTCAATTGGCCGGCAGCTTTGAACAATCTGGCAGCACTGTGTTAAAATACTGGAGACCTGCTGAAAGATGAAATGGAGCAATGCAGTAACAGATCTGTTACAAACAGGTTATCCCATTATACAGGCGCCGATGTTTGGTGTCAGTACACCGGAAATGGTTGCGGCAGCAGCGAAAGCCCGCTGTCTGGGGAGTTTGCCCTTGGGAGATATGTCTGCCGGTAAATGTGCAGAGCTGATCCGGAAGACCCGTCAGCAGACAGATCAGCCGTTTGCTGTGAATATATTTGTCAACCCTGTTCCGGAGATTACTGAAGAATTGAGGGTAAAGTACCAGGCCACCAGGCAATATCTGGAAGACCTGGCCTTGTCGCATGGTCTGCGGGTACGGTTGCCGGATATAGAGAGCATCCGGCCCGGTGGTTACCATGAGCAGGTAGAGGTCTTGATCGAGGAGCAATGCCCTGTTGTGAGCTTCACTTTCGGTAATATCGATGATGTGACTATCGGGAAATTAAAAGATAACCATACGGTGCTGATCGGAACCTGTACTTCTGTAGAAGAAGCGGTCATACTGGAAAAGTCCGGGATCGATATGCTTTGTGTGCAGGGACTGGAAGCGGGTGGTCACAGAGGCAGCTTTGACGACCGGAATATTCCGCAGATCGGAGGATTGAGCCTGTTGTCAAATATCCGGGATACAGTGAAGGCTCCGCTCATCTATGGAGGTGGTATAAGTGATGCGAAAACCTTACTGGCTGTGAAAGCTGTTGGTGCGCAGGGTTTCCAGGTAGGCAGTATGTTACTTGCGGCCAGGGAGAGCACTTTGAAGCCCTTTGAGAAGAACCGTTTACGGCAGGCGAAAGAGGAAGAGATTCTGCTGACCAGGAGCTTTTCAGGCCGGACGGCCAGAGGGATCCGGAATCTTTTTATTGAAGTTATTGAGCAATCGGACTATATTCTGCCTTATCCTTATCAGAACAAACTGACCAGCGAATTGAGAAAGGCAGCTAAAGAAAAAGATAATGCTGATTTTGTGAGCATCTGGGTTGGTCAGTCACATTACCGGTTCAGTGAAGAAAGCACCACGGACATTCTTCTGCAGCTTATCCGGGATGTGGAAGCGACGGTAGTCTGATGCTTTCAACCATGAAGCCGTTAGCCATTAAGAATCTGGATCCTTAATGCCTTATGGTTTTATACCTTATTTTCAAATCATGAAGATTCTGTGTTAAATAGCAAGCAATATTGTATAAAATTTTCTGTTTACCTTCCAAGGCCCAACAAGTTTTTAAGACTGCTGTATATTGATTTAGGTATATTTGTTCTATAAAACGGTCATG